>OCTX012222792.1_pt1 | contig 94537 bp, 150 predicted proteins | sample 1539691 | NCBI WGS metagenome assembly OCTX01 (sample SAMN02144231, study PRJEB22623) | gut metagenome | biome: sheep rumen | host: Ovis aries | place: New Zealand
AGCCAGAATGTGATTGGAGCTGACCATGGAGAATGAAGGATTCAAATGGGTCGCGAAAGGGAAGAGGCTGGACGGATGCCAGGAACGCATAGACCTGATCACTGGGATGGCACAGACGGTCAACCTCAAGACAGGAAAGATCGAGAATTACAAGCTCGTCTGCCCGAAGTGCGGAAAGATAATCGAGCGGGATGACCAGAGCAGGTCTTTGAGCTATAGAGTGTACGCGCATGAGAAATATGTGCATCGATGCATGATCAAAGGAGAGATGCACCTGGCAGACATCCACACGCTAGACATGGTGGTCCCGCCAGGAATGACGATCGACGAGTTTTACAGCTGCGTCCGGTACGGACTGCAGCACAAGGAGGAAGCGCTAAATGGCAAAGGTCAAGGGAAAGGTGTGGAAATTAACACCGACGGAGGAAAATTCAACTTTTCGTTCTAAGGATTTCAAGGAGCTTGAAGGGCTTGGCGGATTTGACAGCACCCGGTATAAGGCAGAGTTCTGGTTCGAGCTTGATATAACGGACAAGTGCAAGCAGGCGCTGACATTCGTCTGCGCGAACTACCCGGAGATCGATACTTCCGACGTGGTAGTCATCACGGACCCGATTTACGACAGCGGGGCGTTCTACAAGAACAGCGTCGGATGGACAGCACTGAAAGACCTGTGGGAGCAGTAACAGCAGATCATCAATAACGGAGGTAAATGTATGGCGAAATGCAGGGGATGCGGACAGGAAATCACTTGGATAAAAATGAAGACCGGAAAGTCAATGCCGGTGGATCCGGAACGGATCATGTACTGGGATGACGAGAACGGGAAAGATGTGCTGGTCACTCCGGACGGAGAGACGGTCACCTGCTCTCTTACGGGTGACATCAATCACGCGACCGGATATGGGTATGTATCACACTTTGCGACCTGCCCGGCCAGCGACAATTTCAGGAGGAGAAGAAAATGATGGAAGGCAAGATCACAATCAACAACGCACCGGAGAAGACTGAAAAATATGTAGTTGTGAGCGTTGTCGAGGGTGAGTTCTGGTACTGGGGCTCATGGCCGGACGATGCACGCGCGAAGAAAGCCGCGAATGAGATCGGCGGGTTAGTCGTGAAAGTGGGTGCAGCGTAATGGGATCGAAGTGGATCAAAGGAGTTCCGCCGCAGATGCTGAACGACCAGTTCGGACTGTACCGCGGAGTATGGATGAAGGAAATGGACCGATGCTGGCTGCGTGAATCCGACGGCACCTGCGTGTGCTCACGCCTTATCAGAACGAAGTTCGGCAAGGTAGAGCATGTAACAATTACCCGGAGCGACGCGAGCCGTGCAGAGGGCTTGAAGGACTTCACGTGGGCCGAGAAGCAGGAGATCAAGAACGAGCTCTTCGGGGAGAACCGTTTCGCCATCGAGGTATATCCGAAAGAAGACCGACTGGTCGACATGGCCGATGTGTACCACCTGTGGGTGTTCGACAAGAAGCTGGACATGCCGTTCGGCATCCACCCGAAGGAGTTCTCGAAAGCACCTGCAATCAAGCGGGGTTACAGCGTATCACTGCAGGAAATCGAGACTTTGAAAAATCATTACGATGGAGTGAAAAATGGCTGATTTCAAGACCAGACTCAAAAAACTCATGGAAGAGAAGGGGCTGAAAGCCCCAACTCTCTCGAAGCTGGCCGGTATCAGTAACATGTCGATCTACAGATACCTGAATACCGATGATAAGCCTTATCGTACCGCGTGCCCCAGCGCGGATGCGCTTGAGAGATTGTGTGACGTGTTGGATGTATCGATGGACTACCTCTGGGGAAGGAGTGATAAGAGGTGATGAAATGGAATTCATGATGCCCGAGTGGCTTAGAGGAAAGAAAATATTGACGGCGGAAGAGGTAAAGAATCTTCCTGTTGGCGCGACTGTATATGTGCACAAGGTCTATGGACAGCTTGGTGAGCATCTTTGCGCCAGGTATACGGTGACTCAGAGCGAAAATAAGAAGGTACTTACGACAGTGGACTGGTACGGGGATCGGCAAACCATGCAGATCAAGGACGGCAAGAGAGTTGCATTTACCGCAGACTGAATAAGGAGAGAGGAACTGTGAAAAGGACGATCGAAGAAGTGCTGAATGAGATGGTCGGTGCCAATTACATGATAACAGCTGCACAGATCTGTGAGATCGCGGAGATCCATTCCGCAGAGATCGCATCCGTCAATGACAGAATCCGGGAAGCATACTTCGCAGGCCGTAAGCACGACCGGCCGAAGCTCGAAGCTCTGCTGCTCAAGAACAGCATACCGCAAGGAAGCAAAAATGAAAAAACAACTTGAAACAGATCTCGCCGTTGCATTGGCTCCATACGTTAAGGACCAGGATATCTCCACAGTCAAAATGATCATAACAATGACGCTGAGCGACTACGAGGTGACCAAGCCGGAAACGGCGCTGACCGTCTATGAGGGAGACATCAATGAGCTCATCATAATGAAATGGCTGTCCGCAAAACTGGCAGCCGGATGCTCCAAGCGCACGGTAAAGCAGTATAAGGACAGCGTGACCCTTTCCCTGAGCAGGATAGGGAAAGCGTATCAGGACATAACTGCGGACGATGTGAGGGCATATCTGGCAACCAGGATATTCCGGGATGGGGTGTCAAAGACAACTGCGAACAACGAACGACGGAATCTCTCGGCATTTTACTACTGGCTCCAGAAGGAAGAGATTCTTTTAAAGAACCCGATGAACCGGGTCGATCCGATCAAGGTCACGAAGAAAAAGAAGCAGGCCTTCTCACAGATGGATATCGAGAAAATGAGATATGCCTGTATGACCACAAGGGAGACCGCAATCCTAGAGATACTGCTATCGACGTGGTGCCGGGTGAGCGAGCTTGCAGAGATCCGCATAGCGGACATCCATGGCGATGCGGTAACGGTCCACGGCAAAGGAGACAAATACAGGGAGTGCTACCTGAATGCGAAAGCACAGATGGCTCTGCAGAAGTATCTGGATGACAGAGAGGATGAAAACCCGTATCTGCTGCCGAGAGCCAAGCATGCAGGCAATATTCAAAGAATATGCCCGAAGGGCTCAAAGCAAAAAGAACTGGCTAAATGGTATATGCACAAAGAGCAGGTTGACGAGGAAAAGCATTTAGACCCCGGAACGATTGAATCAATCATCCGGAAAATCGGAACAAGGGCGGATGTCACAGGAGCTCATCCTCATCGGTTCCGGAGGACTGGCGCGACGATGGCGCTCAGGTCAGGAATGCCGCTGATCCAGGTCAGTAAGCTGCTCGGGCATGAGCAGATAGACACGACGCAGATCTATCTGGACATCTCGGATGAGGAGCTCATGCAGGCGCATAACAAATATGTCACGTAAATCCGTACTCGGCCAATAAATCAAACTACCCTCAGCAAGAGTTCGATCTACAAGGCCGCAGTGCTGATCATAAACTCACAGTAGAAGGGAGGCGATATGATAGCGAACAACGAACCATTATGAAGATAAGTTATTTCTACAGACAAACAAGTTAAGCAAATTAAATAGGCGGGCTCGTTACATTCTAAATACATTCTCAAAGCCCTTACTACACCAACCCCAACGAGCCCGCTAGTAAAAAGACTGATTTTCGTGACGTAGCTCAGCGGTCAGAGCGCGTTTGGTTCAAGACAGAAGGAGACAGCAAGATGAGCGACAGAACATCTACGGTTTTTCAAAAGATCGAAAATTACACAATGAAGTGCCGGCTTTACCCGAACAGGGAACAGGAGAAGAAAATTGACTCGATCCTTACAGGAATGCGCATAGCTCACAACGTGACTATGTACGAGATGAAGCAGCATAATCCGATGATAACAAAGGAGAAGGATGGGGTATTCTGGCCGGACTTCAGGAAGATGGGGGCAAAGTGCTGGCTCGACGTACTGCGTGAGACAAACCCAATCGTTAGGGAAGTGCCTGCAACATCACTCTCTTCTAACTTCGGATTATTCCTCACAGATTGTAAGAAGGCATGGGAGAAGATAGGAAAACTGCCTGTCGATAAGTGGAATGTTCAGTTTTACAACACGAAGAAACCTCGTCAGAGTTTTCTGGTGCAGATATCTGCGAGGAGCTTCAGGAAGTCGCTCAACGATAAGGTCATCAAGGTGAATATCCCTAAATGCGGGGTGATGACAATGCGTGGGTACAACACGAAGCTTCGGTATGATCCAGAAGGGAAATGCAGCCTGTTTGAATATCTTGCATTGAATCCAGAAAATCGATTAACCGTAAAAGTACAGAGGGATAACTGTTCAGCTTACTGGGCTTGTATCACACTTCCATACGTTTACAAGCCGGTCAAGATAGCGGATAACAGGATCCCGATCGGCGTGGATGTTGGCATTAAGGATATCGCGATTTTGTCGACGGGACAGAAGTACAAGAATAAGCGTTTCAAGAACGGAGAGAACAAAGAAATCAAGAAATACAGGAAATACCTTCACAGGAGATTATCCAGAAGGCAGGGATGGGCGAACATCAAGTTCCGCAATGCCCATAAGGCTGATAAGACACTTGTTCCGTCAAAGAGGTATCTGAGGACACAGATGAAACATGCAAGGCTCGAAAAGAAAATTGCTAACAGGCGGCACAATTGGAACAATTTCATATCCGTGGATATCGTCAGAAGGGCTTCAATTATCGGAATAGAATCTCTTTCCGTAAAGAATATGTTCCGCAACAGGCACTTAGCAGATGCACTTTCAGATGCGTCAATGAGCACATTGCTCAACATGATTCGATACAAATCAGAATGGTATGGAACGGAATGCAGACAGATAGGGAAATGGGTGCCATCAAGCAAGACGTGCCATTCATGTGGATATATCAAGAAAGATCTGAAACTCAAAGACAGAAAGTGGACGTGTCCGGTATGCGGAACAGAACACGACAGAGATATAAATGCTGCTATCAACATTTTGAATTTTGCAACTGCTTAACAATAGATAAAACCGTTTGCAGGCTCAACGCCGACGGGTGCGGACCATAAGCGAACATGAAAACGCAGGGAGGTTCGCACGAATGTAGGCATAAGAAACCGGTAGCCGGAGCGCCTTAGGGCGTAAGGCAAAGTAGGTAATGCTTATGCAATCCCAAATCATATGCAGGATGTATAAAAACCAAAGCTTGGATATGTGCGATTTCGCCGATGCAACCCGCATATAGGCGGGAATCGAGAGGCGTTGTCTGAAGAAGAAAACAGGATCCTGATTGATGCAACCCGCATATAGGCGGGAATCGAGAGGAATCCAACCGTCACGATTGTAGGATGTAAATAGTGCGTAACGGACGGCAGCGGAACAAGGCTGAGAAATACTTGGCATAAGCCATGGGACATGTGCGGTAAATATCTGGTATCAGCCCTGCCGATAAACAGCAGAAAATCATAACGCCTATCCTCATTGCGAGTGCGCACTAACTGCTGCATAATCTGAGATTCCTACAGCCGCTAAACACTTACCGAAAGGAGGTGAAGCAGAAAGCATGTGGTATATTCCGGAATTCTTAATAGTGCTGTTCCATTACGACAGCTACATCCTTCCGGCTCAAAGGGATTATCCGCAGACTGGATTTTTGATCGCGGAGTTGGCTTGTCGACGCATTGTTATATGCGATTACGGCTAGGTGGTGCCTGCGCGGTGCCGTGAGCAATGAAATAACTGAATGAGCCTATATTGTTCAATACGGCATGGCGCGGGCTTCCCAGAACGAATAGATACCAGGGGCGGCTTGTGACAGCAGGCGCAAAATGCTAAAGCCGCCCCGTTTTGAAAGAAAGAGAGAAAAACACTTTATGGTAATAATGGCACAGTCTGGGAAATGGGTGGCTGAATGGGAAAAAATCTCAAAGATGGTAGTATCTTCAAGCCAGAAAGGATATGCCGTATTAGCGATAATGCCGGGGGATACTGAAAAAACAACCATGGTCAGCGGGACTTATGCAAATGAGAATCAAGCGATTCTTGCGCTTGGGAAATTCTATACTGCCCTTAATGATGGAGATAAAAGCTTTCAGTTCCCTCAGCCGGAAGACATGCCTGTACTCAACCAGTCTTATAGTGGGCGCGCAAGCACGCGAAGAAATTCTCATGGAGGCAGCTAATGGACGGTCTTTCAGTGGAAACAGCAAGAGCTCTGAACGATCTTGCAAGGCATACAGCTATTGTACGCCTGTACCAAGATATCCTTATGGATATGCAGGTATGCGAGATAGAAGGATGGGACAAGACGGAGTTTCCCAAAATGATAAAAGAGGCGGTCGATTTTGCGGCAACAATTAGAAAGGAGTGAACACTAATATGGCAAAAGGACCAAACACGACACTCGGCGGGATGCACGACATCCTGTTCAGACAGCTGGAACGGATAGCGAACCAAGACCTTACCGGGGAAGTCCTCGAGGAGGAGATGAGGCGATCCGATGCGATCTGCGACCTCACAAAGACGATCATCGATAACGGACGCCTTGCGATACAGGTGGCAAAGCTCCGCCAGGATGCCGCGTCAATGGCACCGGAAGTCGACTACCTGCTCGATGCCCCGCAGCCAAAGAGGTTGGGAAATGGCAAGAAAGTGGTCTGACGAAGAGATCGAATTTATCAGGGAGCACGCAATGGAAATGCCGTGCGCCGAACTTTTGAAACTTGTCAACAACAGGTTCGGCAAGAACTATTCTCTTGAACAGCTCTACCGTGTAAAAGCCAGATGCAGGATCAAGAGCCCGAACATAGGGTGTTTTCGAAGGGGCATTCACAGCAGCCCGGAAACAGAATTCAAGAAAGGACATCAAACGTGGAACAAGGGTCTCCATTATCAGGCAGGCGGAAGATGCAGGGAAACGCAGTTCAAGAAAGGGAATATACCTCCTAACCACAAACCGGTCGGAACTGAACGCATAAGTTACGGGAAGATACAGCTCAAGATAGCAGAGCCGAACAAGTGGGAATGGCTGGCGACGCTGATCTGGCAGTCAGTCCACAAGAAGGCGCTTCCGGAAGGCTGCATCATCCGTTTCGCGAATGAGGACATCACGGATTATTCCCCGGAGAATTTGGTCGCGATCACCAAGGCGCAGAACGCAGTCCTGAATCATCTGCATATCCATACGTACGACGCGGACAGCCTGAAGGCAGCCCTGCTCATATGCGATCTTAAAATGCAGCAGTCAAAAAGAAAGAAAAGGAGAAACAAAAGGAAAAATGAGTGAAGCACAGAAGCTACAGCTGAGGGTCAAGTACAAGGACGGGGTAGAACCGATGGTGAGAGCCAATGACGGAGAATGGTTCGACCTCCGCGCGGCCAGAGAATACGTGCTTTTCAAGGGAGACATCATAAAGATCGACCTTGGAATAGCGATGGAGCTTCCTGCCGGCTATGAGGCGATGATAAGGCCGAGGAGTTCCACAGCTGAGGAATACGGGATCATGCTGGCTGACAGCGGAGTCATTGACAACCGTTACAACGGAGACAATGACTGGTGGAACTTCGAGGCGTATGTGATAAGGCCGGGAGTGATCCATAAGAACGACAGGATATGCCAGTTCAGGATTCTCCCGGAACAGCCGAAGAACTACATGATGGACATCCAGACGGTGGACTTCCTCGGTAATAAGGACCGCGGCGGGTTCGGCAGTACCGGAAGGAGGTAAGTATGTGGGATATCGTAAAAGGTATGGCGAGCATGTTCGTATACCAGCTGGTCGGGATCCTCTTCCTGCTGTACAAATGCACGGACGCATACGGGAAAGGGAAAGCCGAAGTCAAGGACATCATCCTCTGGCAGTTCTTATGGCCGATACCGGCAGTGGTCGGGATCCTCATGCTGCTCTTCAATACGGGCAGGAACATGATCAGCGCCCTTCCGAAGAAAGGGGGCAAGGAAAAATGACAACGATGATTTCATTCGCGATCGGGCTTGCCGCAGGGTGTGTCGTTGGAGCTGTGATCGCTGTAGTGCTGTATGTGGACCGCAAACGGAAATGAAAGAAGGGAACCAAGCCAATGAGAGCAGAACTTAAGGAACTGAATACAGAGCAGCTCCTGGAGTACATCGTAGACCTGAGAGGGATTGAGTGTGCGGACGATTGGTCAGAAGCGAGACCGGTCACGCTGATGACGATCCTCGAGGAGGCACTTGCTAATCACCGGAAAGTGTTATGGATCGTTAAACTGGAAGATGCTCAGACTGCACAGGAAAGTGAGCAGGATGAGCAGGAAGCTGCTCAGAACGAACATGAAGTTGCACAGGAAGTCACACCGGAATCTGAGCAGGAGCCTCAACAGGAAGTTGTTCAAATAGAGTCGGAAAGCGCCATTGTTGGACAGGAAAGCGTCAGTATCGATTCTGCAGAAGAAGCTGAGCCGGAGAAATCTTCGGATATCCTTTCCGGCAACTGGACGGAATATGAAAAGCCTACAAAGCACAAGTCGATTTCCGATCTCGGGGAATGGGCTAAGTACCGGGGACGGGCACTGACCACATCCGAACAGAATTATGTCATCAAGGGCATGAAAGATGAAGGATATTCGTTCTCAGTCATTTCCAATGTGGTGCGGCTGTCAGTACCGACAGTCAGTAGCCGGTACAAGAAGATGACTGGTAATGCTGACTGATCAGGAAAGGAGAGCAGATGAGCGATAAAGCAGCGATCATTGTAATCGCGGTAGTAGTAGCGGTATTCATCATCCTGTTCATGTTCGGCGCGGCAAAGGTATCGAAAGAGGCAGACGCCAGAGAAGACGCATGGCTGCGTGAAGAATGGGGAGACGAGGTGGAATAAGATGGTTGAAAAGAAATGCGATAATTGTGACAATTCGATAATTTTAGAGCCGAATGGACCGTGTGAGACATGCGATGACGATCGGTGTAACTGGAGGCCGATTGGGACAGATGTGGTTCCGGACGATTCCGCACCGGATCCTATAAACCATCCTTCGCACTATGCTGACAACTGCTCCCTTGAGTGTGCCGATGTCATGCTGATTGCATTCGGTGTGGAAGGCTTGAATTATTTCTATCTCGGCAATGCGTTCAAGTACCTGTGGCGGTACAAGTACAAGAACGGCGTTGAGGACCTGAAGAAAGCACAGTGGTATCTGGACCATATCAAATCAGATTATCTGCAGGTCGGAGTAGACGAGCAGTATGAACACATTAAAGACCTTCTTGCTGAGCTGAAGAAAAAAGAGGGCATTGAATGACGGGGGTAAGCCATGTATCAGAACTTAGAGATAAAAGAACGGATCGCCCGGAAGGAGCACACCTGCGACTTTTGCGGAAAGACCATCGCTAAAGGCGAAAAGCATGAATGGCAGAAATTTATTTACGATGATGCTTTTTACGAGTGGCGTTCACATCTTGCCTGCAGCCGGGTATCTTCAGCGATCTGGGATTATGCGGATCCGGATGAAGGGATGAGCAGTGATGAGTTTGATTCGGCCTGCGCGGATGTCTGTGGGGAATTCATCTGCCCGGACTGCCCGAAGTGGAACAAGGAATTCGAGGATTGTGACGACGACCTGTCGTACTGCATCGACAGGATGGACGAGTTCTTCAAGACACATGAGCTGTATCGCTGGAAAAGAAATGGTTGCGTCACATACTGGCGCTGCAGGGAAAAGCAGAGTGCCAAGAAGGAGGATGAGAAATGAGGTATTGCGAGAATTGCCACTTCCTCAAGACGGAAGGCTATGAATACCCTGAAACATACTGCCCTTTGGTCCCGGATGACGACCCTAAGTTCGACGAGGACGATAAGGGATGCGGATGCCATTACAACATCCGGACACTGGAAAAGCGCCAGCGGGAGAACGATCATGCGGAGTACCTGTACTTCCTTGGATATACGGATTACTATCTCATGCCGACGATGGAATATACTGAGGAGAATGAAAAGATCCTCGAAAAGTACCGCGATCTTCTCCGGCATGCCCTCGGCATGGACAATAATAAGACGTACACGAGGCACGGCAAGAAGTTCTATAGGCCGTACAGGAACTACTTCTCAACGAATGAGAAGACTGTCGATTATCCGTACTGGGAGACGATGGCAGAGGAGGGTTGCGGGCTCGCCTCAAAGCAGGTTAACAGCTCCGGAGAGATCAGGTACTCGGTCACCCGGGCGGGCATGGACTGGCTCGGACAGCATGATGGGGTACACATTTATGACGAGTCATGGTGACCGCGACAAGGGTCTGCGGGGAAGTAATGAAAGGAGAAGTACAACAATGAGTGACGGAATACAGCTGATCATCAGGGAGGACGGCGTAGCGGAGAGGTACGACGACACCTACGACCTGACGATCCACTGTACCAGTGCGGATGAACAGCGTGAGATCCTCAGGAAGATGAATGCTGCGTTCAATCCGGAGAAAAGAACAATTTCGCAGGATCAAGAAAACGAACTGCTCGGGAAAATCAAGGTCGGGGGTTTTTACCGGCACTTCAAAGGTGACCTGTATCTGGTGACCGGAATCGCGAGACACACGGAGTCCATGGAAATGCTGGTCATCTATGAGGATGTTGAGAACTACGAGAAGAAATGGGCGAGACCGATCGAGATGTTCTGCGAGATGGTAGACGGTGTCCCGAGATTTACGGAGGTTGAAAATGGAAGACTGGACCTGTGATGGGTGCAAGTATAAGTGTGTTCCGATCTACGCAAATCCCTGCTGTAACTGTGTAGACGGTAACAAGTACGAGCCGGAAGAAAGAGAGGAAGAGGAATGAGTGTAGTGATCAAGGGCTTGAAAAAGCCGAAGGAGTGTAATTCAGCTTGTCCGCTGTGCAATGAAGATGACGATTGTGTCATGCAGAGCACTGAGACATTCAATACATGGAAAGAACAGTATGAGGGCTGCCCGCTCATCGCGGTGCCCGAAGAAGCCACAGTACTTTTCGAGATCGTCCATGGTGATACGATCGAGAGAATCGAGATTGCAGAGGGAACGGAATGATCAAAGAACTGAAACCCTGCCCGAAATGCAGATCTGATAACGGCCAGGCTGTCGGAAGGGTAAGGCTTGGGAACCGCTTTGTGAGCGCCTGCGACTATTTTGTCAGATGCGACGATTGCGGATTCATGGTCCGTGGGTACATCACAGAGGGAGCGGCAATTGCTGCATGGAACGAGCTGGTGAGGGTGAAGGATGAAAGCTAAGAAGAAAAAGTCCCCTGCCGGCAATACAGCTGAATCGTACGACATCCCGGAATATGTGATCAGGGAGATCGAGACCGAATACAAAAAGGCTCAGAAACAGCCCTGGGTCAAAAAGCCACTTGCGTATGCCTTGTATCAGGTCTGGAAAGCCCACGACAGAACGGAGGTGAGCAGAAATGGATACTATTGAGAAACCGATGGATAACTTCCCGACACGGCTCAGGACCGCGATGCAGATGAGGAACATGAGCGTTAACACGTTGTCCAAAAAGTCGGGGATATCAAGTCGCACCATCTACATATACCTGAATCCGGAAAAGTATCATCGGGAATCGTGCCCGGGTTCAAACAATCTCGAAGCCATGGCCGAAGCGCTTGACGTCTCTATGGACTGGCTATGGGGCAGGCCGGTGGATCTGATGAAATGGATCCCCACCAGTGAGAGATTACCTGAAGAAGGCGGTATGTATCTGGCAACGTGGGGTGATAATGGCGGAAAGGTAGATACAGCATTTTTCCTCAATGGTCATTTCAGACTTTACGGAGAAATCAAGGATCATCTGATATCAGCTTGGATGCCATTGCCGAAGCTTTATCGAGGTGAAAAGAAATGAGAACAGTCTATTATCCATATTATCCATATTATCCATATTCGTTCTGCTGGTCAGACATCGTTACTACTGTGACAATTGTCGGAATCATAACAGTTTTTGTTGTAGGGGTATACCTACTGCTGTGCATTGGAAAACACAGCGACAGCAAGAGCGATAATGTGACGATTCCGAACCAGAGCATGTTCACGGTCATCGAGGACAATGACATCTTCTGCATCGTCTACCACAAGCAGACAAAAGTCATGTATGCGATCGCATACGGAGCGTTCACCCTTCTGGTGGACGAAAACAACAAACCAATGATCTATACAGAAAAGGAGATTTGAAATATGAGCAAAGCAATGAAAACAGCATTCCTGGTTATGGCAATCATCATCGCTGCACTGGCCTGCACATGCGAGACACAGGCTGCAACGGTCAAGTACGCAAAGAATGTCAGCGATTTCAATTACAGCCACCGTTACATTCTTGAAGCTGCGGAGTACCCCATGTCGCAGACAAAAAAGATTGACGGCTGGGTTGCCACACCGGACGCAGACGGATGGATGAATCTCAAAAAGTACACGGCAAGCACAGCGGACTCCAAGCATCAGATTTGGTATATCGAAAATTGGGTGTATGACTACGATATGGGAGAAATGACATTACCGACCTATACCATAACTAATTCAGACCCTTTGCCGCACTGGTCTAACGATTTTATGGGGCGAGCGGTCACATACACATCCAAGGGTTTCTACCGTCAGAAGGAAATCTACGGAGAGTTTGGCACGATGTATGAGCACTGGAACAGTCCTGCACAGCGATTCAAGATCGTCAAGGTCCGCACTGATGCAAAGACGGGCAGAGTGATTTTCAAGTTCGTGAACGTGAAATCCGGCAAGGCAATGTGTGCGGGCGGCTACGCATTCTTCTATGTGAGGATTGTGGAATGACAGTACTAATCGTATTGATCCCGCTCGGTATCATGTTCGGACTGATCGTCAGGGCGGCAAAGAAGACGCCAGACAGACACATAGATTTGATGGTCATGCTTCAGGACAGGCATACAAGCCGGATCGTCGACCAGATCGTAAGAGACCAGGTCAAGGAGGCAGAGGCATTTCACGATGGACTCATTCAAGGTATGGAGGATGTAAATGAAAAATATAGAGGCGGCAAAGATCATTGAAGGCATCGAAGAGGTGCATGGAACGCTGCCTGAGGATGGGCTTCTGGTAGAGGAAGCCCTCCGCATGGCGGTAGAAGCGTTGCGCAAGAGTGACGGAATCGAGAGACCGAAGTCTAAGCCTGATATAGATATCACGGATGCTGTATCCGGAGACAACCTCAAAGACATTGTGGGAGCCTTGAAAGAATTGCTCATCCAATGTCTCAAGACAGAAAGAAACGTGGCTGAGGTTGAGTGGGAGTACGAAAACGGTATGGCAGTCACGGCAAAGGTTTCTTTCGATATTAAGATGGGAGAAAGATGCGGCTCATGAAGAGAGTGGAATCATTTACCAACGTTCAGAAGGCGTTAAACGAGCGCTCCGGACCAATAGCGACAGACATTTGCCTGTTGGTATTACTCGAAGAGATCGCCGGCAGCCTTGCAGTGATCGCGGACGTACTTACGGAAGAAAAGGATGGTGAACAGAATGGCGGAGATTAAACTAAAAACCTGTCCATTCTGTGGCGGCGAGGCAAAAGTGTTCAAACACAAAAAGGCTATGGCGTCATTTGGAACATTGTTCTCGTACGAGGTTGAGTGCGCATACTGCTTCTGCAGGACGGGGAGGTATCCGTCAGAAGAAAAAGCGGTAAATGCGTGGAATCGCAGAGAGGACGGTGAGAAGCATGAAAGTTAACCTTAAACCCTGCCCGTTCTGCGGGGGACAGCCGGAAATTGTAACACCGGAAGAAACAGATGGTCAGTATTGGTTCATAGCGTGTACGAATGATAATTGTTGGGGTATTGCAGGAACGGAATTGTGCGACACGGAAACCGAAGCGATAGACAAATGGAATCGAAGGGACGGTGAGACGGATTGACAAGATTGATGAGTTCTACGCTTCCATTCCACGGGGGAGATGTAATCCATGCAAATTCGCAAGATGCATTGTAGCAAATGGTCAGTTTATGTTCCTCGGATGTACGCACCCGCCGTATAAGGGCAAGTGGGTGGCGGAAATTAAGGATTGTCCGAAAGATGCAAAGAAGGGCGGTGAGACTGATGATTGAGATTAAATATCTAAAAAACTGCGAGGGCGCATCGAAATTTGGGAACTGCGTGAATTGCGGTGCTGGAAGTAGTGAAGGCCAACAAATGGCGTGGATCTCCTTTGCACCCCCAAATAGCGGTAAGTACACAACAATATGTCTGTGTCGTGAATGCCGTTTAAAACTTGCAAGCGAGATTCTTACAAATGACGCGATAAGAGATGCGTTGGCAGAGTTGTCGAAGGAGAATATGGCCGGTGAAGAAAATAATCATTATGACAGAAACCGAACACAGCGACCTGAGAATTTCTATCAAAGAAGCAATGTCCGATTTGCAGAAACTTCCGGCAAGCTTTCTCACAGTTCGGATGGGTGACAGTTTGCAGGGGGCATTGAGTATTCTGGATGGAAAGGGATGTGAGACGGATGACAGTATATCAGACGATTATAGATAATAGTATTGGGAGACTTAGCGAGCTTTTCGATGAATGGCTAATAGAGAATCATAAAGCTATAGGTGAACCCATTATGGCATATGAGTTGGTTGAATTCTTTGAATATGTTGAAAAATCGGTGCGGGAAGGACGGCGAGAAGCATGACGTATATTGAATATATTAGGCAGATGACCGATGGGCAACTTGCACATTTCATCAATGGATTGCAACCCGAGATTGAACTTTGGATGATCTCCATGGAAAGAGCATTGTCATATTGCTATAAGGGACCTGACGTATACCACGGGCTTAACGGTGATGCAAGGAGTCTGATGCATATCATGTATAAAGATTATGACCTTGAATTAAAGCGTCTCAATGACAAATATAATCCGGGGCATCACGTTCCGTGGGAAGATGAGAAACATCCGTATGTGGGGCGGCACGACCATGAATTAAAGGATGGTGAGAATCATGTGGACAATCGAACAAGCGATTAAGCATTACGAGGTCCTCGCTTCCAGATTAGAAGATATTTGCATGAAGCCCGCAAGCGAGTATCCAAAGCAAACAGCCGAATGGCTCCGTGAGCTTGTCTGGCGTCGTAAACTCCCAGAGATTATCTACTGCATGTTTTGTGCAAATAGAGTATGGAACCCAGATACCTGCAAATTTCATTGTGGATTATCAGGTTCGATAAAAACGGATTATGAGTTCTGCTCTGATGGGAAACGAAAGGAGGGTAAAAACGAATGATAGGCATTTTGCTTATAATCCTGAGCGTGATTTTTCTCGCCGTGCCGGTTACAGCGACGCTTTACTCGAAGTTCGGATATTTCAAGAGATTCTACCACGACATTCTGAAATGGCACGAGCCGACGGATGAGTGCTGGTGGGACGGATGCACAGTTCATTCCAAATGCAGGTATTGCGGCAAGGAGATCATGCGTGATTCGCAGGGGAATTGGTTCTAATCCGGAAAGGAAAACAGATGGATGATAATACATTCTATATCATCGTGCTTATTATCTTCTGCATATACAATTATTTCTTTATCCGATAGTGGCGGAAAGGGGGCTTATGGAAAGAGATGAGTTAATAGATCTTCTCACACAGGAGTTATCCGAAGACCCGGATAATTGCCGGCTGAACCGAATCTTGGAAGCTGCCGACCAGTATGCCGAACAGCTTGTAAGTGAGAGCATCGACAACTATAAAACGGCAGTAATTGATTCCATCATCAATGCAATCAATTCGGTTGTAGTAATGTCGCACACTGGGCCATGGAAACCAGGAGAGGAGCAGCTGATCATGCGGGAGTTTGATGAGTGGGAAGCAGAGGAAGCACGAGAGCTTAGTTTGGGCGAAAGGATATCCATGTACCTTGAGAAAAGAGGGATGTCGCAGAAGGATCTGGCCAAAGCAGCCCACCTAAGAGAAGTAACGGTATCACGGTATATATCAAATACGCGGATCCCGAATGCGAACATTCTTCTGCAGATCGCAAGGGCGCTCAACGTGTCGACAGATGAACTATTGGGAAATGAACAGTCAAGCAGTTCAGATGTTCCCGACATTAGTGTTGGGAAGACGCAACTTTCCGGAAAAGACACAACTGACATCATCTACAGAAAAGATGCAATAGAAGTAGCAAAGGCACACTGGTACAAGCCAGACATTCCGCAAGCATTGGCAGAGCTCCCGTCGGCACAGTCACCGCCTATTTCGGAAGCGTACGCGAAAGCAGTAAGAAGCTGGCTGGTCAATTACCAGGTCAAGCTTTCTGAGCTGGACGGCAGATATACGCCGTATGAGGTACTCGGTTGGGTAGTAAGCGATTGGAGGAAAGAAAATGGAATCTGGTGAGAAGGACTTATTAAGTAAACAGGCGGTATTGAATCTTCCGAGAGATAAGGAATTCAATCTCGAAGGCAAGCTGCTTGCAGAATACATCAATGTGAAAGACATTGAAGCCTTGCCGACAGTTCAGTCTCAGTCAACTGCGGGTCAACTAAATGACAGTGCTCAGTCAACTAACTTGATTGACAGACAGCAGGCGATTGATGCGCTTGATACTGCAATTGAACATTATGACGGAATAGCAGAAGAATGTCGAAAAAAAGCCAATATTGAACGAAATGACTATATGGACATGAGAGACGATGCATATGAAGCACGACAACTCGCTCAGTGGTTGAATGAGTTAAAGTATCTTAGAGAAAAAATAGAACAACTCACCATTCAGCCCGAAGAACGCACGGTGAAACGCATGGAAACGCACGGCGTGTGTTTAGATGCAATCAGCCGTCAGGCGGCGATTGATGCGCTTCACACTTATTTCAGAGATGGATTTGAAGAGGATAAGTGGTGGAATAGCACACATGTCCTTGCCGCTTTGAAAGGTGTGCCATCCGCACAGCCAGAGCGGAAGAAGGGGCGATGGGTAAAACATGATACTGGTCATAGCATATATTATGATTGTTCTCTATGTGGTTGTGTTGCTCCATGTACAGAGGTTGGCGATAGTTTCATATGGAAATTGAGTACATATTGTCCTGATTGTGGGGAAAAGATGGGAAACGATTGAGAACGGTAGAGGTTAAAAAAATGACTTTTGAAGAAGTAAAGGAAATGTTTAAAAAATCAATAGATGCTACGGATACTATGAATCAGGCAATAGAAAACCTTATACAATCTATATATTTAAAAGGATACAATGACGCTTTGAAACACGCGCATTGCCCTCGGTGCGGAGCAGATATGAGAGGTGAACAGGATGGATGATACAATCAGCAGACAGGCGGCGATTGATGAGTTGCGTAAATTCAAACCAGAAATCATACCTTACGAAAAAGCAAGGATATATGTTGAGGAAACGGTAGAGACAATGTATGACAGGATTGTTGAGTTGCCGACCATTCAGCCAGAACCGGCAATTCCGCTGTCGTGGATTGAGAATGAGATTAAATGGCTAAAAAGCCTTGACAATACATTCTCTGAGATAACCGCATTGCAGATTTACGCAATGGTGAAGAAATGGAGGCATGAACAGGGTGAGACCGATTGATGCAGATGTTGTCATCGAAAAGGTGATGAATTATTGCAAGGACGATGATGGTTCGTGCGTAGAAGCAAGCGCAGATATCAGGGAGCTGCTTGATGAAATTGAGAATCTGCCGACCATTCAGCCCGAACCGCAGTGGATTTTGTGCGATGAAAGAATGCCGGAAGAACATGAATGGATAGGGACATTAAAGTTCGGTACAACTATATCCGATGAAGTCTATGTCACATTTGAAAATGAAAAAGGCGAGAGATTCTGCAAGCACATGACATTCCAGAATGGAGAACTTAGCCGTTACGATCAGTTCCATATGGATACTTTGTTTAAGGGCAGTAAGCCTATCGCATGGATGCCGTTACCAAAGCCGTTCGAAGGAGGTACCGAATGAGAACGATTGACGCAGATGCGGCACTTAAAGCACTCCGCAAATGCCAGACATATCTTTATGACGCAAGAGACCCAGAGCTAAAGATTGAGTTAAGCAGTGCGGAGGCGGCTATCAACAATCTGCCGACCATTCAGCCCGTTGCGACCGACACAAATGTCGGTGACACAATCAGCAGACAGGAAGCAAGATTATGCCTCACTGGCGATATTACAAATATGACCATCGAGCAATACATAAAGATGGTCGGCGAAAGGTTTGATGCCCTGACGCCCTCAAAGCCGAAAGTGAAGGAAGCGGACTGGATTCCCTGTTCCGTGAGACTTCCGGAAGGAGATGAGGCGGTGCTTGCCAATTTGACTAAAGAGTATGTGACGTGGACACGCGCCCTTCTGATTCCCGGATCCATAGTACAGTATGAATATGCTAAAGGGGTGGTAGACGCATGGAGACCATTGCCCGAGGAATACAAGGAAGGAGGCGAAAGGATATGAAAATCATTCAGCTGGCGCACAGAACGGTAGACGAACTTCTGGAAGAGATCTTCGCAATTACCAGCAAGAAGAAGATAGATACCAACGATAAACGGGTTCTCTATGCTGTGGCCTGTGCGATGAAGAACCGGTACGAGGCTGACGTTCCGAAGTGGATCCCGGTAAGCGAGAGGCTTCCCGAGCTCGACGAGGATGGATATAGCCAGAAGGTGCTCGTTAGCTTCGACCTGTGCACGGTCATAGAGATCATGGAATACCGGGTGACGGACGGGGGCGGCAAGTGGTATATCGGTGATTCCGAGGACTGCCCGGAAGACATCGGTCTGCACGCTGTCGCGTGGATGCCGCTCCCGGAAAGATATGTAAGGCCAGCCGATGCGGAAACGGCACGGGGCGGTCTTGAAAGCGCGACCTAAGGAGGTACGGAAATGAGTTTATTTTTGCACGAATATAGTGAATATCCGAATGGGGAAGTGAAAGATAACGGGTATTGGGAGATACGTGGCCATCGCCTTTACAACAGGCGCGGAGGATTCCACAATTACTATCCGAAGGAAGGTGATGAAATCATTGAATCCACTTGGGCAGAGGTCATGAGGAAGTACCTGATGGATAAGATGGATGATTCCAAGATAACTGGCTGGATAGCTCCGGACGGAACATTCTACGGATGCAGCACGGAAGACCATGCGGACTTTGCACAATATGTGCTCGGGCATGACGAATTCACTTTGGAGAAAAACGGTTACTGCAAGATCTTCGAACATCCTTCCCTGCTCAGAATTGAGGATCCGGACGCACCACGATACTCTTATTACTGCAGGTTCTTAACAAGGGCGCAGCAGGACGTACTTGAACAGAAAGGAATAATGATCTAAGAAAATCCATAAAGGAGGCAAAGAATATGACATTTGAACTTATCGAGAATTACAGGGAAATCTTGAAGCCGGCCATAAGCAGTTTGCTCGGAAGAACGAACTATGAGGGCAAGGGGCAGCTGGATCAGGAAGAGTTCGAGAAGGATTTCGACGAGCTCCTCAATCTGGCGCTTGCCGGGCTTGCTGCCTGCAAGGAATCCGGGAAGAACTGGAAATACGTCGAGAAGGACGGGAACCCTGCGGAAGCAGGCATGTACTGGGTAACGCTCCTGTATGATGAGTGCTACACCGAGGGCGATTCCCAGGAGGTCAAATTCACCGGAAAGAAGTATGCCGCTGTTGAGACAAGGTATTATGGGGACATCACCAACGACCCCGAGCTCGCCGGATGGGCGATGGCGGGAGAGCCAAATACCGGGCTCGTCTGGACGGAGGAGACAGGAAGCCATTTCGGTGAGAAGGTCTGGGCGTGGATGCCGATCGGTGCGGTATCGATCGCGGAGCTCCCGGAAGGGTACGTTGCAGCCAATGAATGATGTGAAAGGAGCGGACAGCATGGAATATACATTGCCCATCCCGGGCGCGGTCTACCAGAACAACACGACGGGGAAGAAGGTGGTCTTCCTCTGCATACACGGGAACGAAGCGCATTTCATCAACGGAGACCTGACGAGTGGGACCATGGATGAGGACGAGTTCATTAACACGCACCACGCGACAGGCCGTGAGGCAGATCTGGACACGATACTGCACGCCATCTGGGAGTGAGGAAGGAGAACGAGTGAAAAGCATAGACCAACTGAAACAGACGCCGAACCTGTGCGTCACAGGAAGGAAGACCAGCTACGGGCTGGACAGGTTCCATGTGTATGAGGGTTTCGTAGACTGGCCGGGCTTCAAGGGGAGTGTGATCTTCGGGTATGACGAAGCACACCTGATGGAGCATGTCAGCGTCAGCTGCTACAACAGGAAAAAGCTTCCCACATGGGACGATATGTGCAAGCTCAAGAAGATGTTCTTCAACGATGACGAGATGGTCGTGCAGATCCATCCGTCCGAGGAGAACTACCTGCACGGGGTGAGCCGTCCGGGATTCAAGACGCTCGAGAACGTGCTTCACCTGTGGCGTCCGATGGACGGAGACTTATCGATCCTCAACACGCCGGAAAGATGGCAGTAAGGAGGGGCTATGGGAATGACCGAAAATGATGCTCGCGAAATTGAACGCCTGATGGAGAAGATCAGGGGAAGTATTCAGCCGATCATGCAGGAATTCGGGATGAAGGAGTCCGATGCCGTTGCATTCCTGATATCGCAGGAGGCTGAAAAGCTGCAGGAGGCGTTCGCGAAGGTGGCGGAAGCCACACAGAATACGACCAGCCGGCTTGCCGAACTCGCGAAGGCAGTGGAAGCCGCGGAGCCGTCCGACGCGCTGGACAGCGACCCCGTGAGGGACATTGCATGGCTGAAAAAGGCGATCAAGCACAGCAGGAACCCAATGGAACGCAAGAGGCTCGAAACAGAACTGAACACGGCGTATAAACGCAGGAAGAGGAAGACTGGATGAACCAAGAAGGATATGCGGACCCGACGGCCGAAAAGGCGGTGTCCAACGTCATGAGGGACGGCAGGCACACGAACGTGCAGGACAAGAGCGCTGCCATCGCCTATCTCGTGCGGATGCTGAAGAACGAGGCGAACGCTATGGGCTTCGATATCATCAACCGCATCGAGTTCAGGGACAAGAAGACCGGAGAGGAGTACCGCTGATGTACCACAGATGCCAGAAATGCGGCAAGCAGCTCACGGATCCGGAAAGCATGATACGTGGGTACGGACCGGAGTGCTGGTGCGAGATCGTGAGGGCTGTCGCAAGCGCCATGGACAGTGACGCAGGACAGATTCCGGGTCAGATGAGCATTTGGGACCTTATGGAAAATGATAAGGAGATAGATGATGCAGGAACCGAAGAAATATTATGAGATCTACGCCGTTGATTTCGACGGCACGCTCACCGAGAAGTCGTGCTGGCCGTGGATAGGCGAGCCGAACAGGCCGTTCATCGAATGGCTGATCAGGGAGAGGGAGAGAGGCGTCAAGCTGATCCTGTGGACGAACCGTGTTGGAGACCTGCTCGACGAAGCCGTCGAGTGGTGCCGTGCCCAGGGACTCGAGTTCGATGCCGTGAACGACAATATCCCGGAAATGAAAGAAGCGTTCGGGAATAATCCTAGGAAGGTCTTCGCGTCGAAGTATTTCGATGACAGGAACAGCTGGTGGATCGATGTGGACAGCGGGGAAGGACCGCTCACCATGGACGAGGCGATCGCCCACTGCTACGATGTAGCTGAGAAGAAGAAGGACTGCGAAGAGTGCTGCATGATGCACCTGATGCTCGCCAGATGGCTTGAGGAGCTGAAGGACAGGAGAAAGGCGGAAGCGGTGCAGAAAGCCATCGACAGCGGTCTTGCCCCGGTAGGGGCAGGTGAGGGCGCAATGAAATCAGATGAACTGATCTGCACGAGGCACGAGGAGATAATGAACATCTGCAGGGAACAGTTCGAAGACCTCCCGCCGGAAGCAGAAGCGCCCCAGGAGTACAGCGGGGTCTATGAAGCTTTCAGGAAGATACTCTGCGAGGCGGGAAAGGCATTGGAAGACGGGCAGAACATGGAGAACCGACTGACCGAGTACTACACAGCCATTAAAAACCTCGGATTTGAGCGGAGAAAGGCAGGTGAGGCATGATGGAAGCGGTCTATCGCTGCTCGCTCTGCGGAACGAGGTACGCGGAAGGAAAGACGTCATCCGTCCTCGCCGAGGCATACCTGCAGACGCTCCTTGCCAGCGGTGAGGAAAGCGCCTCGCTCATCGGGTATACGGGCAGGGTCTACAGGAAGACGGTGCACAGATGCCCGGACGGGGCGTTCGGGATCGGAGAAATCATAGGATTCAGGCCGGAGGGAAAAAAGGATGGCGGTGAAAAGGATATGCCCCAGGTGCGGGAGCGAATATGACAGGCCTCCCGCCATGTCGAGGGTGGACAGCAGCCTGATCTGCCCGATGTGCGGGTACAAGGAAGCCCTGCAGAAAGCGGTGGAGCATGGTATAATGGACGAGGCACAGATGGAAGAGATTCTCGGCGCAATCAAGGAGGCGGAAAGTGGCGGAACTGGGAGAGAACAGTAAGTTCGTCTACATGACGGAACAGGAACTTAAGGACATCATCACGGAAGCGGCTGCGGAAGGGGCGAGGATCGCCATCGCGGACCGTGACCGGAAGAACGAGGCGGAAGTGAAGAGGCAGAACGACCAGCGCCTCTACAACATGCAGAAGCTCCTGCAGAACTACCGGCACATCCGGTCGAACTTCCTCGAGACGATAAGCAACGGCGCGCAGGCAAGGGAGCAGACACAGGAAGAAGCGATCCGAAGGCTCATGGAAGGGAAGGACGATGTTGACGTCGCCGCCCTTGAGACCACGAAGACCAGGAGCGGCATCATCATTGCCGACGTCGACAAGATGATGAAGGTCTTCCGGAAAGAGTGCGACCTTAAGGGCGAGATGGGGAAGCGCATGTACGACGTCATCCGCTCCATGTATTTCCTGAAAAAGCCGAAGTCCGTCAAGGAGCTGGCCGAGAAGTGGGACGTGTCCAAGGTCACGATCAACAACGACAAGAACCGCGCGATCGAGATCCTTTCCACGAATACGTTCGGGATGGCGGCAGTAAAAAATTATCATCAAAATAACGGCAAGCGTTAGTTATTCACAGATATATGTGGACAATGTGGACACAAAAAACGGCAACCGTTAATTTTATCTTGACTTAATTCACAAAAACTCATATGATAAGTGGGTAATATCATGTCATGGGGCCGCTGGAAAGACCAGCGGCCTTTTCCATTCATCCGGGGAGAGGAGGTTGGTTTTGACGGAACGGAATGCCCTTCAAATAAAATCCCAAGGAGAAGGAAGATGAATGGATTTATCATACTCGCGGTATACGCAGCAGTGATGCTCGCCGCGACTTTTTTATTTGCAAAGCAGGGCAGGGGGAGCGACGATTTCTATGTGGGGGACAGGAAGATGGGCCCGGTCGTGTCCGCCATGAGCATTGCCGCCACATGGATATGGGCGCCGGCACTGTTCACCTCGGCGGAGAAGGCGTACTCGAACGGATTGCCGGGTCTTTTCTGGTTCCTGGTCCCGAACGTCCTTTGCCTGATGCTGTTCATTCCTTTTGCGAAAGCTATCCGCAGAAGGATGCCGGCAGGGATCACGCTGTCCGGCTTCATGGGCCATGAATACCAGAGCGACGGTGTGAAGAAGATCTACGGGATACAGCTCGCCGGTCTCACGATCCTGTCGACCGCTGTCCAGCTGCTTGCAGGCGGCCGGATCCTCAGCAACGCGACAGGCATAAACTTCACGCTGACGACGGTACTGCTGGCCGTGATAGCGTATTCTTATTCACAGTTTTCGGGAATACGGGCATCCGTCATGACGGACGTCGTGCAGATGCTCTTTATCCTCGCTGCATGCGCAGTATTCGTACCGTGGGCCATAAGCATGCCGGGGGGCGCAGAGAACCTCCTGAAAGGCTTCCACGGATTCACAGGGGACTACAATTCACTTTTCGACGCGAAGGGCATGGAAGTGCTGCTCGCGTTCGGGCTGCCCACAGCCATCGGGCTCATATCCGGGCCATTCGGTGACCAGTGCTTCTGGCAGAGGGCTTTTTCCATCGACGAGAAGAAGATCGGGAAAGCGTTCCTGCTCGGCGCGGTCCTTTTCGGTCTCGTGCCTCTCAGCATGGGGATCATAGGCTTCATAGCCGCCGGCTCCGGATACGCGGCGCAGGACAAGGGCATTGTCAACTTCGAGCTGATCAGGGCGCTCTTCCCGTCATGGGTGGTCGTCCCGTTCCTGTTCATGCTCATGAGCGGTCTCCTGTCTACAGTTGACAGCAACCTGTGCGCGGCTGCGTCGCTGACGACGGACTGGCAAGTTGCCGGCAAGTTGGAAAATGACGGAAAAACGAGGCTTCCGAAGGCCGTCATGGTCCTCCTGCTGGTCATCGGCATCTTAATTGCCAACATCCCAGGCCTGACAGTGACGCATATGTTCCTCGTATACGGGACGCTGCGCGCGACAACGCTCCTGCCGACAGTCATGACACTTTGCAGGGTGAGGCTGAAGGCGGAAGGCGTCATCACCGGGGTGGGCGTGGCTCTGCTCACCGGACTTCCGGTATTTGCGTATGCAACGATACATGAGCTGCCGCTCCTGAAGACAGGGGCGAGCCTTTATACCGTGCTGATATCCGGTCTCATTGCCGTCATCCTCTCGGGGATGGGGGCGCGTTCAGGGGAAACGGCTGCCTGAGGGCAGAACGAACCCGCCATCGGCACGTTCATGCCATTGCCCTTCTTTTCATAGACGGAAAGGAGGGCATTTTTATGCAGATTAACAGGATGAAGCTGGCGGACATGCACAAGCCGGAGAAGAACGTCCGGATGCATACCGAGAACCAGTTGAAAGAATATGAGCGCTCGGTCCGCATGTTCGGCCAGACGAGACCCATTATTGTAGATGAGGATGGGCTTGTACTGGTCGGCAACGGACTGTATGACACGCTCGTAAGGATGGGTGAGACGGAAGCGGATGTGTACCGCATGACGGACCTCACACCAGCCGCAAAGAAGAAACTCATGATCGCGGACAACAAGATCTTCAACCTCGGCGTCGAGAACCTGACCGTCCTGAACGAGTTCATAGAGGAACTGAGGGACGACCTCGACATACCGGGCTTCGATGAAGACATCCTCCGGGACATGGTGGCGGATGCCGAGGAAGTGACCGAGACGATCGCAAGCTACGGGCTGCTCGATGAAGAGGAAGTGCAGGAAGTAAGGCAGGCAAGTGCCGAACGGGAAGCGAGGCGGGAAGCCTCCCCTGAGCCCACAGAAAGAGCTGTGAGCGCTCAGAACAGCCCAGACGACTTACAGACTGCCGAAGCCGGGGAGAGCGCTGAGAACGGCAGATTCATCACATGCCCCAAGTGCGGTGAGAAGATATGGCTGTAAAGCGGAAGCAGGGAACGATCAACGTGGTGCAGGCCGCGGAGATGCGTGTACGGAACGTCTTTAGGAACGGCCTCCCTGTGTACATGAGCTTTTCCGGAGGGAAGGACAGCCTGTGCCTCGCGAACGTGACCCTCGAACTGATCCAGAGGGGCGAGATCGACCCGGCACAGCTGACAGTTCAGTTCATCGACGAGGAAGCGATCTTCCCGTGCATCGAGGAGATGACCAAACAGTGGAGAAGGAAGTTCCTCATGGTGGGAGCGAAGTTCGCGTGGTACTGCATGCAGTACAGGCATTTCAACTGCTTCAACGCATTGGAGAACGACGAATCCTTTATATGCTGGGACGCGGAAAAGTCGGACAGGTGGGTAAGACAGCCACCGCCGTTCGCCATAAGGAACGACCCGCAGCTAAGGGAGCGGGTGGACTCCTACCAGCAGTTCCTCGACAAGAAGTGCGCGATGGGGATGACGATGGTCGGCGTACGGACAGCGGAATCGCTGCAGCGCCTCCAGAACATTGCCAAGGTCCCGCACCAGAGGAAAGGATCACTGGGAAGACGGAAGATCTATCCGATCTACGACTGGAAGGATTCGGACGTCTGGCTCTACCTGAAGGAGCACAAGGTCGACATCCCGGACATATACCTCTACATGTGGCAGGCCGGCGCGACCAGGAGACAGATGCGCGTCTCGCAGTTCTTCTCCGTCGATACCGCAAGGTCGCTCGTAAAGATGAACGAGTATTACCCGCACCTGCTCGACTCAATCATAAGGAGGGAGCCGAACGCATACCTCGCAGCCCTTTACTGGGACTCGGAAATGTTCGGAAGGAGCACGAGGACGAGGCGCACGCTCGAAAAGGAGACAGAAAAGAAAGACTACCGTGCGGAACTGAACCACGTTTTCAGGAACTTCGACACGTATTTCCAGACAAAGCACAAAAGGAAAGTGGCAAGCGCCTACAGGAACTTCTACCTGTCGACCGCCGCGCTCCTGAACGACCAGCAGGCAAAGAGCCTGTATGAATCACTGATGGCCGGCGACCCGAAGCTGAGGAGCCTGAGGGCGCTGTACCAGAACGTCTACAGCAAATACGTTGAAAGCGCGAAGGAAGAATTGAAAGCGAGGCCGAACGATGGATAAGAAACTGTCCGCACCGTTATCCACCTTGCAGTGGGTGGACAGGGATGCATTGAAACCGAATGATTACAACCCGAACAAAGTATCCGAAGAGAACCTGAAACTGCTGACACAGTCCATCCTCACCAACGGCTGGACGCTCCCGATCGTGTGCAGGGAAGACCTCACAATCATCGACGGGTTCCACAGATGGACAGTGGCGGGAAGGGAACCGCTGAGGTCCAAGCTCGACAACAAAGTGCCGATTGTCATCGTCATCCATAAGGAACATGCCGAGGACATTTACGGAACGGTCACGCACAACCGGGCAAGAGGAACGCACCTTCTGGAACCAATGAAGGCGATCGTCAAGGAGCTGATCAGTGAAGGGAAGTCCGTCGAAGAGATCGGCAGGGAGCTCGGCATGCGCCCGGAAGAAGTGTTCCGGCTGTCGGACTTCAGCCGTGAGGACTTCCTGAACATGATGGTTGCAGGCAACACGAAGTATTCCCAGGCGGAATACATCACAAGGATATGACCGAACACGTACCGCAGCAAGAAGCGGCCGGCGCTCACGGAAAGCAAGTGGCGTCAATCATGGGAACATAGCTCAACAACAACGGAAAGAGCGCGGGGCGCGCTTAAACTCAGGAGAATCCGAGGTGAAGGTTCGAATCCTTCTGTTCCCGGTCAGCGACGGCGCGTTCCGTCGTTCTGATATCATATGCTTTTTTCATCCTCTGGCGAGTGAAATACCGGATGGTACGTAGCTCGCTGTATCGCGGGGTGGAGCAGTACGGCAGCTCGCGAGGTTCATACCCTCGAGGTCGCAGGTTCAAATCCTGCCCCCGCTACTCAAAACTCGAAACTCGAAACTCATATTGAGGCTGATACAGATAGGAATATCTGAGCATGGGAACCACACACGATGCGCCAACATCGCGAGGTTCCCTTTTATTTAGCGCATAAGCACGGCAGGGTTCTACGGCAACTGAGCATCCTGGTCCGCGCAAAGTTATACCGGATATTTTTATGCGGATTCCGGGTGAGGCGCACTGCATGGCGAGTACGGACGCTGTGCGGTGTGCTTCGAATTTTCAGCATATTTTTGAATTTATTTGTGTTCTATTCGATATGACACAAAATACATATAAAATTTCCGGCTTACGCTGAAATAGTCAGACAATGCCGAAACAAAACAAATAGAGCAAAGGAGGGAGACGTGCCAAGAGCGAGAAACCCTAACAGGGATAAGGCGAAAGAGCTTTATTTGGAATCCAAGGGGAAACGCCCGCTCGTCGATATCGCGAAAGAATTGGACGTCTCACCCGGCGATATCCGAAAATGGAAGTCCATGGACAAATGGGTCAATGAACTTCCGTCACGCTACCGGAAGGAAGATACATCAGCTGAAAAGAACGTTCCCAAAACGGATAAGAGCGTTCCGAAAGCAAAAAATAACAAATCCGCGAAGGAAGGGAACGTTCCGAAAGGGAAAGAAGATGCCCCGAAGCGGAAACGCGGAGCGCCTCTCGGGAACAAGAATTCCGTGGGGCATAAAGGCGGGGCACCGAAAGGGAACAAGCGGACGCTCAAGCACGGCGGGTACTCGAAGATATTCTGGGATTCGCTCGACGATGAGGAGCGTGAGTTCCTTTCCCTGATGACGGAAGTCGATGAGGAACAGATTCTAATCGAGGAGATACAGCTGTTCTCCATCCGCGAGCGCAGGATCATGAGGGCTATCAACATGTATAAGACACACCCGGACTACAAGAAGGGGCTGTACATCGCTGGTGTTGACAGCAGGAAGACGAAGCGGGTGTTCGAAGGGTCAGCGGAAGAGAAGGAAAAGCAGAAGGCGGTATATGAAGTACTCGAGGAATCCGGACAGGTCGTTCCGGGTGTCGAGGTGCAGACCAATACGAGGACGGAAGCAACGGCCAACCTCATTGCGAGGCTGGAGCGCGAGCTTACTTCCATCCAGAGCCAGAAGTCCAGAGCGATCGCATCGCTCAACCAGATCAGGAAGAACAAGTTCGAACAGGATGTCCAGATGCAGAAGCTCCCGTTAGAACTCGAACAGATGGACGCGAACATCGAGCGTACCGATGCACTTACGAACAAGCTCCTCGGATCCGACAATGTGCTTGAGGACCTGAGCGAGACCGATAAGATGCTCTACGGAGAGGACGGTGATGCGGATGCGGACACGGTCTGAACGCAGGCAGCTGAGGTGCTGGAAGGACAGAAGGGAAACGAGGCGTGAATCACGGCTCCATTTCATGTGGAACGAGAAGCACAAGGAATATATCCGGAAGTGCGTCTCGAACACGTACAACATCGCGGAGGGGGCTGTCCGAGCAGGAAAGACCGTCGACAATGTGTACGCCTTCGCACATGAGCTGAAGACCCACCCGGACAAGATGCACCTGGCTACAGGGAGCACCGGAGCCAATGCAAAGCTGAACATCGGTGACTGTAACGGCATGGGGCTTGAATACATCTTTGCCGGCCAGTGCCACTGGGGGAAGTACAAGGGCAACGAGTGCCTGATCATAAATGGTCCGGATACAGGGCACAAGGAGAAAATCGTCATCTTCGCAGGTGCCGCGCTGGCGTCATCTTACAAGAAGATCCGCGGCAATTCATTCGGAATGTGGATCGCTACTGAGGTTAATATCCATCATGACAACTCCATCAAGGAAGCATTCAACCGAACTGTCGCATCGCATCGAAGGAAGTTCTTCTGGGACCTGAACCCTGACCATCCGAACGCTCCGATCTATACGGAGTACATCGACAAGTATGTCGAGATGGACAAGACGGGCGATCTACTTGGCGGCGTGAACTATATGCAGTTCACGATCTTCGACAACATCAGCATCGAGGAAGAGGCTAGGAAGGCGTTCATTTCTCAGTACGTCCCCGGGACCATCTGGCACAACAGGGACATCCTCGGACAGCGGAGCATTGCAGAAGGTCTGATCTATAAGACCCTTGCCGGCGAGATGTCGCTGCCGAAGGGACAGAAGAAACCGCACTCCATTACCATTGCCGAGGCTCGGCAGATGCGGTTCGCCAGGATCATCGTAGGCGTTGACTTCGGCGGGAACGGGTCTGGACATGCCTTCGTTGCCGTGGGGCTCCCGGTCGGGTTCAGCCAGATCGTTGCCATACGGAGCCGGAGATACGTCGAGGGAAAGATGGACCCGGACACCAACCAACTCGTGAGGGACATATCATCCCAGGAGCTGTGCAAGCTGTTCCTAGATTTCGTACTCTGGGTGCGTGGCAACTTCGGCCGCGTCGACAATGTCTATGTGGATTCGGCTGAGCAGGTGCTGAAGCGTGATTTCGCGAATACGCTCAAGCGGAACAAGCTCGGCGGCATCCCTGTTTCCGACGCGATGAAGACTTACATCAACGACAGGATATTCTGTCTCGACATCCTGTCCGCGAATGACAGGTTCTTTTATGTCGAGGAAGAATGCCGGTCCCTTATGGATGCCATAAGCTCGGCCATATGGGACAATAAGAAACCCACAAAGAACGAACGTCTTGACGACGGAACATCGGACATCGATTCGATGGATGCCTTCGAGTACACGTTCGAGCGGTATATACCGAAGCTGCTCAAGGGCTTCGGATTCAAACCAGGTCAGAATTAAAGGAGGCATTCATGGGACTGGTAGATGTGATCAAAGGAATAGGAGGGAGGTTGAAAGGCATGTTCCTTGGAAGGACTACGATCGAGAAGAAGATGAAGGTTCAGACGGTCATCTCCAAGAAGATGGAAGAATCCATCCAGCTCTGGGGTGAGATGTACATGAACCACCCGCCGTGGGAGGGAGAGGTCGAGCACGGCGCGTGCATGAACCTTCCATCTGCGGTCTGCTCAGAGTTCGCCAGGCTGATCCTGACGGAATTCGATTTCTCCCTCGACGGGAACGATATGTCGGACTTCATCAAACTGCAGATGAAGTCGCTGCTCCGTCCGGACAACCTCGTGAAATATGTCGAGGCGTATTCCGCATACGGCGGGATCGTGTTCAAGCCGTACGTCAAGTCGGTCGACGCGAACGGGATCCCGAACAGGATAGGCATTGACACGCTGTACGCGAACGAGTTCTACCCGCTCGCATTCGATGACGATATGGTGACGTCCGCCATATTCGTCGATTCGCTGAAGAAACAGAGATACATGTACACCCGGCTCGAGATGCACACTTGGACACCGGAGAAGTACACGGTCATCAACAAGGCGTTCCGTTCCGAGGAGATCTATAACTTCACAGATACGGAGACTGCCGGGGACAACGTGCGTGACCGCTTCAGGGAAGAAATCCCGCTGACAGACGTCGAGGAATGGGAAGGCATCCAGCCCGAGGTCGAGATAGCGAATATCGAGACACCGCTGTTCGTCTATATCAAGGTCCCGGTGCCGAACACCAGCGACCCTAAGTCACCGCTCGGCGCTTCCGTTTTCCATCGCGCGGAAACAGACTTCCGGGAGGCAGACAAGAAGTATGGCGGATTCGTCTGGGAGTATGAAGCCAAGAAAGCGAAGATCTTCGCGGACTCCACCATGTTCGACGAGGAGCGTGACGAGGAAGGCGACCTTAACCTGACCGGCATCGACCAGAAGCTGTTCCGCCTGCTCCATTCGGACACGAGCCTCAACGAAGGCACTAAGAACCTTATCGAGCCGTACTCTCCGGAAATCCGGGACACGGCATGGGTAAACGGACTGAACGAAGACCTGAGGCAGATCGAATTCAAGTGCGGACTCGCATACGGAACGCTGAGCCATACGACGGAAGTCGAGAAGACGGCGGAAGAGATCAGGATGTCCAAGCAGAGGAGCTACCATTCCGTCAACCTTATGCAGCAGGCATGGGACGGCGGTCTGAAGGAGCTCTGCAAGGTACTTAAGACATACTGCCGGCTGTACGGCATCGTGGCGGACGCGGATGTCGAACCCGTCATCACATGGGGAGACGGCGTCCTGCAGGATACGGACAAGGAGCTGCAGATACGGATGCAGCTGGCGAACAGCGGATACCTCCGGAAGGAATACGTCACGTCGTACTGGTTCGGATGCTCTCCGGAGCAGGCGCTTGAGGAATACATGCCCGCGGACGTCCCTGATGCCGAAGAAAGGTTCCCGTTCACGGGGAATTCATGACGGAGGTGTGAGGTATGCTGACACCGGAATACCTTGCGGGATGCAGTGATTACATCCTCGGGCTGTACGACCAGCTGGAGACGCAGATCATCACCGACATCGCAAGGCGGCTCGTGAAGAACGGATACCCGACGGAAACGGCCATATGGCAGTACCAGCAGGTACAGGAGATCGGGGCGCTGCAGGACGAGGTCAACCGTCAGATATCGGAGATGACCGGGAAGACCGCGAAGGAGATCGAGAAGCTGTTCAAGGAAGCCGGGGCGATGAACATCCAGACGAACGCTGCGCCTTTGGTGGCCGAGGGCATCGAGGTGGACAGGAGCATGTCCATCGCCATGCGTCAGGTGCTTGAGGCGGAGATAAGGCGGACACAGGGAGACCTGATGAACCTTACGAGGACAACGGCGGGTACAGCCGCCTCGCTCTACCAGCAGATGTCCAACCAGGCGTATCTGCAGTCAGTCTCAGGGGCGTTCTCACCACGGCAGGCCTTACGTACTGCCATCCTTGGAGCGGCGCAGGAAGGAGCTTATGTGCAGTTCGCGAAGAGGAAGGACCACCTTGACGTCGCGATCCGCAGGAACCTGCTGACTTCCGTCAACCAGACAGCGGCTAAGCTGACCGAGATGCAGGCGGAAGCGATGGACGTGGAGTATTACGAGGTGTCAGCGCATTTCGGGGCGAGACCTTCCCACTCCGTATGGCAGGGGAAGATCTACAAGATCGACGGAAGCTCGTTCGAGTACCCGAACTTCGCGGATTCCACCGGGTACGGCACGGCAGGCGGTCTGTGCGGGGTGAACTGCCGGCACAACTTCTATCCGTTCTGGCCGGGGATATCAAAGCCGAACTGGCCGCAGGAACGCCTGGACGAGTTCGAGAACCACCGGGTGAAGTACAAGGGAGTCGAGTATTCGGATTATGAGGCATCACAGGAACAGCGTGCGCAGGAACGCGATATCCGGGAACTGCGTAGACAGCTCGCCTCTCTGGATGCGGCAATGCAGGCAGCGACAGACGATGAGCTGCAGGAAGATCTGTCAGAGGATTTCAAGAAGAAAGCAAAGATCCTGAAAGCCAGGGAGAAGGAACTGAAGAAGTTCTGCAGGGAGACCGGACGGACATACGAGAGCAACCGAGTGCAGGTCGTTGCCTACAAGGACAAGAACGGCAGGGTCGTGCGCTTCGGTCGTTCTACATCGCAGAAGGCTGTGCACGCCAGCAAGAAGGATTAAGTAACAAAGTGAAACTGAGTGAAACTGAGTGAAACTAAAGTGAACATATTGCCCGCACAGGGCAGGATAAGGAGGTGACATGGGAGCAAAGGGAACATCATTCAGCTCTTTCGTAGACAGGCTGAACGAGATCATGGCGAAAAGAGGAGTATCACCCGGCAGGCTTGCCGAACAGATCGGTGAGACGGAAAGCAGGGTCAAAGAGTATACCGCGGGGCAGAGGTGCCCGAGTGCAGTGATCATCATGAAAATCGCGGAAGCCCTCGGCACTTCTCCCGAATGGCTCTACGGCCTCCCGGAAAAGAAGACCATGACCTTCACAGAAGCGCTCGACGCCATGAAGCATGGAGCGAAGGTGAAGCTCCCCACATGGGCCGGATACTGGGAATGGGACAGTGATAAGCAGACCGTCCTTATGCACTGCCGCCCGGAAGAATCCGATACAGGTGAGCCGGTCATGGATATCCGGGAATCACAGCGGGTCGAGTACACGCTCCGCAACATCTGTTCAACGGAATGGATGATCGCTGATGAAGACAACTGCCCGAAGCTCGGCGGAAGGCAGACGGGTCTCTCCTTCGGGGACGCCATCAACATGGCCAAGCGCTACGGAAAGAAGATCGCCCGTGCCGGCTGGAACGGGAAGGGACAGTACGTGGAGCTCGCGACCTGCATCAGCTACAGGAACGCTGCCGGCAAGACGGTCAACGCAGAGCATGACGCGATTGGGAACAAGGCGTTCGCTTTCGTCGGGACATCCGGCGTTCAGATGGGATGGCTCGCGTCTCAGGCCGACATGCTTGCGACCGACTGGGAAGTAGTCGAATAACAGGAGGACACGGCATGGCAAAGAAAAAGAAGGACAAGAAGCGCAAGAAACAGAAGATCCGCATATTCTTCCGGGACGGGAAGAAGGACATCATCCCGCAGAAGTTCTGGGATGATTACGAAGTCCTCGCAAAGGATAGCGGAATCTATCTCATCATCATCAAGAATGAACAGTGGATTGCCGGCTACAACATGCGTGATGTGACGGCATTCACAGTCGGATAAGGAGGGAATCTATGGGAAGCAAAGAATATATCCAGTTCTGCAAGGAACAGATCGTCGAGTATTACAACGGAAGGGCGGACAAGACCGATAAGAACGGGCACATCACGACGGATGACGTGTTCGTCGTCTGGTACAGCAAGACGCTGCAGAACCACAAAGCCCTGCTCAGCACGACCGTCCCTGACGGCATGTACTACGAGGTCACGTTCAACGGTGACAAGTCCGAAGCGTATCTGGATGCCTACAAGAAGTGGGAGAACAAGTGCATCCATGTAAGCAGCAAATAACCCGGGAACATATCCGTTCCCATCACAGATCAGATCAAGGAGGTGAACAATGTCGATATTTCATAAAACGATTGTCGCTGTGGAGGTAAAGGATGACAGCCCGGAGACAAGGGAACGCCTTACGTCACAGCTCTGCATGGAAGACCCTGTGTTCGTGTACGACGATACGACGGGTGCACTCGAGCTCATGCTTCCCCGTGAAGAGGATGGCAGTATATCAACGGTACCGCTCGGGAAGTGGCTGTTCCGGAACGATGAAGGGAAATTCGGGTTCCTTTCCTACGATGAACTGGTGGAGCAGTACGGCCAGCCGATCGAGGGAACGGAAGATTTTGGGACGGCAACGTCAAGGAAGCTCTTCATATCATGCCCGATGAAGGGGCGGAGCGAAGAGGTGGTCTACCGGGAATTCGACAGGCTCTGCAGGGTCGCCGAGGCATATTTCGATGAAACGTTCGACGTTATTGAATCCTTCTTCGAGGAAGAGCCTCCGGAAGGGATCACGGGTGACAAGGCTGCCGTCTGGTATCTCGGAAAATCGATCTCGAAGATCTCCGAGGCGGATGTCGCGATCTTTGCGGAAGGCTGGTATGACGCCAGGGGATGCAGGGTCGAGCACGATGTCTGCAGGTCGTACGGCATCCCTGTCATTGAAGTGGAGCTCCATAAGGCCCGCAGACCAGAACCTGTGGAGTGTGAGTCTTGACCTGCAGGGCTGCGTTCGAATGTGAGGCGTTCATGCTTACGGCGGACGCAGAACGCACAGCACCGTCCTGGTTCTGCATCAGGGCGAGGCAGGGGCTGATACAGCTCGACTTCAGGATCGTGGACGGTTCATCGAAGCTCCGCGGGTGCACGATCCAGACAGGGCGGGGAAACATCACGGCCAGCGTCGGGGATTATATCGTGAAGTACCCGAACGGCCACCTGTTCCCGTTCGACAAGAAAACTTATGAAAGGCTCTTCTTAACATGCACATAAGCAAAAAAGTCAACGTGCTCGGAGTCAGGTACAAGATCAGGCTCCAGACATCAGATGAAGATGAAGATCTCAAGGGATGCGACGGTTACTGCCGTGAGTACCAGAAGCTCATCGCGGTAAGGGACTACAGAAGGGAAGACGTGATAGGATGCGCCAGCCGGAAAGAGGCAGAGAAGTGCATCAAGCATTCGCTCCGCCATGAGATCGTCCATGCGTTCCTGTTCGAATCCGGGCTTGGCTGGGATTCGGATGCGGCAGAACACTGGGCAGTCCACGAAGAACTTGTGGACTGGATCGCCCGGATGCATCCGAGGATTCAGAAAGCGTACAAGGAAGCGGGGTGCGCATGACCGTGTGAGCTCGTGGAATGACCACAGTCGAGATTTTAAGGAAAGGAGGTATATTTATTTGCCGAGCAGCAAATTGACCATCAGAAGCCCGTCCAGGAGGTGATCCATATATCTCCCTTGCCTGAGGGTGAGAAGGCAGTAATAATCTGGTAAGTGCATTAGAAAACAATCGATAACAATGGAAACAATCGATAACACGTTATGGGATTGTTCATATTCTGCAGCCAGTCGTAACTTATTCGGTCTTACAGTTATACAACTAAATTTTCACGGAAGGGAGTGCCGGTCAACAGCCGGCACTCTTTATTTGTCCTGGGCACGACGCTATAAAAGGTCCGCCCCGGCGGATGGGGGCGTTTACAAGTACGTCCTGAGCGGATGACTGAGTGAACAGTCGCTTAAACCAAATCAGCAATAAGCCATGAAAGGAGTATATTATGGCATACGATTTCTTAAAGAAACTCTTCCCGGCGAATGAGGACGGGACACCGAAGGCAATGACCTTCGAGGAACTCGAAGCAGCGATCAGCGCGGACAAAGGCATTAGCCTCGTCAACCTCAAGGACGGCGGATACGTGTCGCAGGACAAGTTTGACCGCAAACAGCAGGAACTGGCACAGGCCCAGTCATCCATTGAGACTCTGAACGGCACGATCGCAAAGAACACCACAGACCTCGAGGAACTGCAGAAGCAGATCAAGGCTGCGGAGGGCGATGCGTCCAAGATCGCGGCCCTCACCAGCCAGGTCGCGCAGCTCCAGACTGACGCAAAGACCGCCGCTGACAAGTACGACCAGCAACAGAAGGATTTCCAGGACCAGCTCGCGAAGCAGGCGTGTGAATTCGCGATCAAGACAAAGGTCGGCGGACTGAAGTTCTCATCCGCGTCAGCGAAGCGGGCGTTCACGCAGGACATCCTCGGCGCAGGTCTCAAGGTCGACGGTGAGAACGTCCTCGGCTTCGACGATTATGTCGCCAAGTACAAATCCGAGATCGACCCGGACGCATTCGCGAAAGAGGAAGAGCCGAAAGAACCGGAGCCGAAGAACCAGACACCGCCCCCGATCTTCTCGGGCGGTACGCATAACGGCACAGGCGCAGGGAAGGATAATGACTTCTCCAACCTGTTCCACTTCACGCAGGTCAACCCTGTAAATAAATAAAGGAGATTAAAAAGCAATGGCTATTACAGGCATCAACTATGCAGAGCAGTACCTTACAACACTTCTCCAGAGCTTCCCGTATGTCCTCTACTTCGGTGAGCTCTTCGCTACCCCGGCCAACGGCCGCTACCAGTTCACTGGTCCGAGCACCATCCAGATCCCGAACATCAACGTCAACGGCCGCAAGGACGGCAACATGGACCAGCTCACGACCAAGGGCAGGAACTTCGGCCTTACCTACAAGACCCTTGAGCTTACCCGCCACCGCACATGGGACACGCTGCTCCATCCGGAGTACGTGAACCGCACGAACGGCATGGCTACGATCGCCAACGCTACGCAGGTCATGAACCAGGAAGAGAAGTTCCCGGAGATGTCCGCGTACCTCGTTTCCAAGCTGTTCTCTGATTATGTCGAGGCCGGCAAGAACGTCGTTACGACCACTCTTACGGTCAACAACATCCTCAGCGTATTCGACGACATGATGGTATCCATGGACGATGCACGCGTACCGAGAGCCGGCAGGATCCTCTACACGACACCGGGCGTCGGCAAGCTCCTCAAGGAGGCAGCTGACCTTCAGCGCTCCTTCGCAGTCCAGACCGGCAACCAGAGCGTCCAGAGACAGATCGCGAACCTTGACAACGTCAAGATCGTCGACTACATCCCGACCGACATCATGAAGACTGCCTACGACTTCTCCGCTGGCTGGGCTGTCGGCGCTACGGCACGCCAGATCAACATGATGCTCGTCCATCCGGACGCAGTCATCACCCCGATCAAGTACACCTTCGCCGGCCTCGACGAGCCGAGCGCGGCGCATCAGGGCAAGTACTACTACTTCGAGGAGTCCTTCGAGGATGTATTCCTCCTCCCGCTGAAGGAAGGCGGCATCGTGTTCCACGCAGACGCTGATACAGCGACCTACACTGCAGTATCGAACCCGTCCGGCAACCCGAAGACACTCGGCTACTACGTCCTGTCCGGCAACACTTATATCCTGACAGAGGATGAGGCGGTCGTCGCAGGTACAACGTATTACACGAAGTCCTGATCTGACACACGCAGCTAAGAAGGGGGCGCTCAACGCGCCCCTGTTTTAACGAAAGGACATAATCATGAAATATATCGCAAGAAAGAAGAACGTCGAGTACAGAATCGATGAGGCAGACATCAGCCGCTTCCTGGCGCAGGGATGCACGATCTTCGTTGACGACGGAACCGGCTTCCGTGTCTATAAGGCCCCGGCCGGCAAGGAAGACCTGCAGAACAAAGTGAAGAACCTTGAGGCGGTCATTGCCGACCTGAGGAATCAGGTAACGCTCAAGGACAGCCAGATCATCAGCCTTACATCCGATAATACGGCACTCAAGAAGGAGAACCAGAAGCTCAAGGCTGAGCAGGCAGCCGCGGAGGACGCTGCGACAAAGAAGGGTACCGGCAAGAAGGGCTGACACCTGAACTGCCAGCCGTGAAAGGAGGGCTGAATGGACAGGCCGTATGTTGATTACAATTATTACACCTCTGAGTATTTCGGGAACAAGATACCAGAGGATGAATTCATTGCTTTCGCCCGGAAGGCAAGCCTGAAAATGGATGCCTTCACCTTCGGGCGGCTGGCGCGGTGGGATCGGTCCTGCTATCCGGATTCCGTGTTCGATGCGTGCTGTGCAGTAGCTGAGGCTATGTATGAATACGACGCACAGCAGAAAGCGATCTCCGAAGCCACGAGCGGCGGGGCGGTCAAGTCCGAGAGCAACGACGGGTATAGCATATCATTCGCCTCGACGGACAGGACGGCGGACGCGAAATCACAGGACAGGGACATAAGGGAGGCTATTGAATCCTATCTAGGGCATTCCGGGCTCCTCTTCCGCGGCGTGTCCAGAAAGTGGGATTCGGGTAAACGGCCATGATCACGAACGCAGATATCACCATATTCAACAAGGTGCTTGGCGATGACCGGAGGGACGTATTCATCCCGACGCATATCTACGGAGTCTCGTGGTACGATGCGCACGACGGTTCACAGCCAACTTCACTGTCTCTGCCTGAAAGGGAGAAGTACATCGTGCGGATCCCGATATCCGCAAGCGTTTCCGACGATAAGGAATACATCGATGCTGCCCTGTACGACGAGCTGACCGACCAGCAGCGCGAAGGATACTGGACCATCCAGATATCCTGCATCGTTGCGCATGGGATCGTGAACGTCGATGATGGCGGGGACGGCATCACCGAGGACGAGATCCTGTCGCTGAAGACCAAGCTTTTCACGGTGAACACCTATGCGGACAACACCATCAGGGGAACGAAGTTCACCAAGCACTGGCGGATAGGAGGCTTCTAATGGCGGGCGTGAGCTTCAATATTACCGGACCGATTACTGCAAGCTCCGTAGGGTTTACTGGTTCGCTAGAATGGAAACCTGAATTTCCTTCAGCCTGTGGTCAAAGATTTTCTAAAGCACAAAAGTTTGTTGATTCAGAGGTGCTTCGTTACTGTGATCCGTTAGCACCAAAAGTTACTGGTTTTCTGATAGTAACCGGTAAACTTGGGACAGTACTGGGAAGTGGTGTGGTTAGTTACACTGCTATATATGCCGCGACACAGTATTACAAGACCGCGCAGACAAGACCGTACGACGCAAACAGAGGCGGCATGTGGTTCGAGAGGATGAAGGTGAGACACAAACAGGACATCCTCGAAGGTGCCAAAAGAATTGCAGGAGGTGGTTAATGGCTGACCATATCATCAATGCCATAACGGATTATTTCAAGAAGTGCCCGCTCCTGAGGGGCGGTGTTTTCCGTGTCGATGCGCTCGGCCCGAGACCGGTCGAATACGTCATCGAGACATCAATGTTCACGCCTGTCCTCAGGACTTACGTGAACGGGGACACGGAACGGCAGTACCAGTTCTCGTTCGGATCCAGAGAGTATTATTCGATGGACAGGCTCCAGATGATGAGCGCGAGCGGGTTCTACGAAGATCTGTGCGACTGGGTGGAATCCCAGAGCAGGGAAGGAAAACTCCCGGAGCTCCCGGAAGGGATGTATGCAGATTCCATAGAGGTTCTGTCACCGGGGTATATCTATGACATTACCGGAAAGAACGCACGGTATCAGATGCCGATGCGGTTGATTTATACAAAGGAGGCTTAACAATGCCAAAAGGACATGCGGTTCTCAGACATGAGTTCGCCGACTACCTGAACGTCGGCACAATAGAAACACCGAATTACGTTCTGATGGGCTACGGCTTCACGACTCTCGACGAGACGTTCGGCGCCCAGACAGAGGAAACGAAGTACGTCAACGACAAGACAGCATCCACAGATGTTGTGTCGTACACGTCCAACTTCCCGTTCACTGCGCACCTGATCAAGTCCGAAGATGCAGTTATTGCACTGTACAACGTCGGACGCAACCACCTGACCGGTGGAGATGCTGAATTTGAATACGTCAGAGTTGAGCTTTGGGATCAGGCAACCGAAGAATCCAATGGTGAAGAGACACCTGTTGCCAACACGTTCAAAGCCCGGAAGTTCGTTGTTTCTGCAGCCGTAGAAGGAGTCAGCGGTGAAAGCAAGCAGGAAATGACAGGAACGCTTAACGCTGTCGGTGATCCGGTCGATGGCACGTTCAACACGCAGACAAAGGCATTTACACCTGCAGCCTGATCGAAGTAAGAAAAAGATAAACGGAGGATGAATATATGTCAGAAATGGAATATAACGGTGTAAAACTCGAATTAGACCTTCTCGATGCTGATGAAATGGAAAGATATGAAAACGCCCTTGCAGATACAAGGACGCTCATCAGCGACCAGAGTCAGTACGAAGGGAAGAAGAACTCTGAGCAGATGCGTATTCAGATCAGCATCATTGATGATTTCTTCGACAATCTGTTCGGCAAAGGAACGTCCGGACGTATGTTCGGTAAGAATGCTGACCTTCGTAAAAGGATCGATGCTTTCGGCATGGCTGCCAATCTCGGAGCACAGCTCACTGATGAGGTCAATGCCCTGAAGGAAAAGTACAATCCCGAAAGACTTCCCAACAGGGAGCAGAGAAGGAAGAAGAAGTATAACAACCGCACCCGTAAATGGCAGTAAATATCCTTCTCGACCCCGTTCCTGAAGAAGTTGAAATAGGAGGCACGATGTATCGCATTAACAGCGATTATCGTGTCTCTGTTCTTTTTGAGCTTATGATGTCAGATGATGAACTCGACGCAAGAGACAAGATAGCACTCGCCCTCGACCTGTATTACGGCTGTGTGCCAGATGACATAGGGCAAGCCGTAGAAAAGCTTCTTTGGTTTTACCGGTGCGGAGATGAAGTGAAAAAGAAGCAGGAGAAAAGGTTCGATGAAAAGACCGGTAAGTTTGTCCCTGTAGACAACAGCAAGACATCTGATCTCGTTTACTCGTTCGAACACGATGCGCAGTACATATACGCTGCTTTCATGGAGCAGTACGGCATTGATTTGACAGAGGAAGACATGCACTGGTGGAAGTTCCGTGCATTGTTCAGGTCGCTGAACGAAAGTACAAAGTTCGTAAAGATAATGGGGTATAGAAGCATTGAAATCAGTCCAAGCATGTCAAAACAGCAGAGGATGTTCTATGAAAACATGAAAGAGCTGTACGCACTTCCTGCTTCTCAGAAAGAGCAGGATAGACAAGATGCTATCGTTGCCGCACTCATGGGGGACGGTGATGTATCAGGTTTGCTTTGAAACAGATATGAAAGAAAAAAACGTTAAGACCCAGGTCGTGTGTCCGGTATGTGGATATCTGATGCCACTGTTTTTCGATGAACAGGCCGAGTCGAAAGGTATATTCGTTACGTGCAAAGGCAGAGGATGCAAGGCTGTCTTTGAAGTCATAGTGAAAAAAGGAGAACAGATTAGGTAGAGCCATCATGAGCCGATAATCGTTCACTGCATGAAAAGAGGTGAAACAGATTGTCTTATGATGGAACACTGAAATTCGATACGAAAATCGACAGCAGTGGTTTTCAAAAAGGAATCAGTAAGATCAGCAATATCGCACAGACCGGTCTTGCTGCTGCTACGGCAGCACTCGGAGTCGTATCTACAGCAATAAGTGCGATTGGTACGTTTTCCGTAAAGGCAGGAGGTGATTTCGAAGCCTCTATGTCAAATGTGGCCGCTATCGCAGGTCTTACCTCGAAAGAGGCTGGCAGTGATTACGACATTCTGGTGAAGAAAGCGAAAGAAGTCGCGAGCCAGAGCAAGTTCACCGCTGCTGAGACAGCTGATGCCCTTTCTTACATGGCTATGGCCGGATGGAAGACGGAGGACATGACCGCCGCCCTGAGCAGCGTCGTCAACCTCGCAGCCGCATCCGGACAGGACCTTGCGTCGACGTCAGACATCCTGACAGACGCAATCACAGCTCTCGGCCATACAGCGAGCGATTCGACAGGCATCGTTGATGAGTTCGGCAACGAGGTCTCATATGCGACCCATTTCGCGGACATACTTGCCGCGGCATCGTCAAACGCCAACACGAACGTCGGTATGCTGGGCGAGTCCTTCAAGTACGCTGCGCCTGTCGCTGGTGCCCTTGGAATCACGGCAGAAGATACATCCATCGCACTTGGACTGATGGCGAATGCCGGTATCAAGGCATCACAGGGCGGCACGGCACTCCGTACCGGACTTTCTAACCTAGTCAAGCCGACCAAGCAGATGCAGACTTACATGGACAAGTACAACATTGCCCTTGTAAAGAATGCGGACGGCTCCGTCAATCTCCGGGACACAATGGAGTCCCTTCGAGAGAAGATGGGCTCCCTCAGCACGACGGAACAAGCCGCCGCAGCATCCGCGATCTTCGGAAAGGAAGCAATGTCCGGATGGCTTGCCATTATCAATGCGTCTGATGCGGATTTCGAAAAGCTGACGAACGCGATCGACAACTGCGACGGCACTACCCAGCAGATGGCCGACACCATGAACGACAACCTCAAGGGCCAGCTCACGATGCTCCAGTCACAGCTGGACATCCTCGGCGTGTCGATCTATGAATCCCTGCAGGTGCCGATGAAGGGCGCTGTGCAGACTCTGCGTGAATTTGCCGATGAACTTCAGAAGGCATACGATGAGGGCGGTATGGATGCCCTTATCGGCAAGTCAGGCGAGGTCCTTGCCGGCATGGTGACAGAACTGGCGCAGGCAGCGCCTCAGGTCGTCGAAGTCGCGCTGTCGGTCGCAAGGTCGTTCATTTCGTCGCTCCTGGCTAACAAAGCGGAGGTCGCGTCAGCCGGATCCGAACTGGTCACGACGCTCATCACGGGAATCATCAGCTTCTCCGGAGATCTCTGGAGCTGCGCTGTAGAGCTGTTCGCTGAATTCCTCAAGGGCATTGCGGACAACACGCCGCAGATCGTTAAGGCAGCGCAGGACGCGATTATACAGCTCGGCACCGCCCTGGCAGAGAACGCTCCATCAATCGCCAGTTCAGCTGTACAGATCATAAGCGCACTTGCCAAAGGATTCATGCAGGTGCTCCCACAGCTGATCGACATCGGAAAGCAGATCATCGAGGGAATCATACAGGGGGTATCAGAGGAATCGCCGCAGCTCGGTGCGTTCCTGTCCGGAATGTTCGAAGGGGTTCAAGAAGTCCTTGGCCCCGCTGTTGACGCTCTCAAGACGGCATTCGAGGCGGTATCGTCCGCACTGTCGAGCATAGACCCGGCTACAGCGTACCAGATAGGCAAGGCGATTGCAAAAGTAGTTGCGGCATTTATAGCATTTAAAGCCGTGCGAACAATCACAGGTGTGGTATCGACCATCGGTGGAAGTTTAACTGGCTTAGCAGGCAATGTCACATCATTTGCGAAAAAAGCTGTCGAAGGTTTTGAGCTTTGGAGTGGCGGAGCAGGAACACTGTCAGAAGTCCTTGCTCTTGAGTTCCCAAAGATTGGCGCAATTGTCGGTAAAATTGGGGGGCTATTTGGTTCTGGTGGACTCATTTCCACCATCGGATCAAGTCTTTCAGGTGTTGCGTCTGCTGCTGCAACGGGCATAGCAGGTATTGGAACAACAATAATGACAGGATTCAGCGCAGTAGTCGCAGCTATCGGTGCGGGACCGCTTATAGCCATAGCAGCAGCCATAGCAGCGATTATCGCTGTTGTATGTAACTGGGATGAAGTAAAGACTTTCTTCACCGAGACACTGCCTAACTGGTGGAATGAGACAGCGTGGCCTGCTATAACCGGTTTCTTTGAAGCAGCCGGTCAATGGTTGTCAGAACTGCCCGGAAAGGTTGTTGCTATCTTCACCGGCATCATCGAATCCCTCGGTGAATGGGTCGCTTCGGTAGGCGAATGGATAGCTGAAAACGTGCCAATGCTGATTGAAGCTATCGTAACGTTCTTCAGTGAACTGCCGTACAAGATAGGATACGCAATCGGTTTCTGCATCGGTACATTTGTGTCATGGTGCGCAGATGTAATAAATTGGATAGTTGAGAACGTTCCGCTGATTATCGACTCGATATGCACGTTCTTTAAGGAGCTTCCCGGAAAGGTATGGGACTTCCTGAAAGAGACATGGGATAACCTCGTTACATGGGGAAGCGACATGCTCGAAAGCGCAGGAAAAGCTGCAGAAGACACTATAAATGCTGTCGTGGAGTTTTTCACAGAGCTTCCCGGAAAATTGTGGGAGTGGCTTAGCCAGACATACGAAAAGGTCGTTAAGTGGGGAGAAGATACACTTGACAGTGCAAAAAAGGCTGCAGAAGATACCATAACCGCAGTGGTCGACTTCTTTAAGGAGCTTCCCGGAAAGGTATGGGAATGGCTGACAGAAACAGTCAGTAAAGTCACAGAGTTCGGAGCAGACCTGTTAGAAACAGGGCGACAGGCTGCACAAGACTTCTTCGACGGGTTCATCAATATTTTGACTGACCTGCCCGGTAGAATGTACGACATAGGATCTGATATCGTTACTGGTGTGTGGGACGGTATAAAAGACATGGGAGACTGGTTGTGGGGCAACGTTACCGGTTTCTTCTCTGGACTTGTAGACGGTGTTGCAGATGGACTTGAAATCGGCTCTCCGTCAAAAGTTTTCGCAAGAGAAGTAGGACGTTGGATACCACCGGGTGTAGGAAAAGGCGTTGAGACAGCAATGCCCGATCTGATATCCGACACACAGGACCAGATGGAAGAGTATGCAAAGAAAATGACTGACACGGTGAACAAAGAGACGTTCAAAGTCAAGTTCGATTCCGGAACGTCAGAAACGTACAGGGCAGGAAGAGATAATGAAGGTGCGTTTGTACACAGAGATGCAGAAGTCAGCATAAGCGGAGAGATACATACTCACGTAGAAATCGACAAAGAAGAAATCGGAAACGCAACCACGCCGATTGTCGACCGTAACTTTGCAAGAATTGACCAACACAAGAAAAGAGGTGGTTAACAGTGGGCGTGATCGGAGTAAAGTTCGGAGACTATCACTCGTATGATGACTGGAAGCTGAAGCTGAAAGAGATTGAAATAGGCAGCCCTGGGGCAAAGCTAGTTGAAATCGATGTCATGGGAATGGATGGTGTTCTCGATCTTACTGAAGCTGTAACAGGAAGTGTCCGGTACGGAAAACGGACACTTCGTTTTGTTTTTGACGCAAGAAATTGCGGATATAGGAAATGGGCGGATCTCATAAGCGAGATATCGAACAAGATACACGGAAAAAAGGTTCGGATCGTCCTTGACTGTGACAACGAGTATTACTACGAAGGAAGATGTACTGTAGATACGTCAAAGATTAACGACATAACATCTGAGTTCGTCATTACATGCGAATGTTATCCGTACAAGACCGCAGTTGCCTCCGAAAACGGAGATTGGCTTTGGGACCCGTTCTCGTTCGTAAACGGAGTTATTCACAAGAAGTATGAGTTCACGATTGACAGCCCTAGCCAGTGGGTCGGAAAGGAAATCATCGGATACCCTGTCAGCTATGGAGTTTCGTTCACATGCAGCTCCGCTATGGATGTAAAGTTCAACAATGTTGTGTACAGCCTTCCTGCCGGCAGTACCATGCTCGAAGAGATCGAGTTGTCCGACGGCACAAACACGGTGTATTTCCGTGGAACCGGCACTGTAGATGTGCTTGCTAAAGGAGGTTCGCTGTAATGTATACGATTTATGCTCTTGTCGGGGACAACAGGTATCTCATCCATAACCCACGCATGCGAACCATGCAGGTAGGCAGCCCGTATTTTGAGCTTGCCGACAACCTTAACGGACAAGCTGAGTTTTGGGTGTACAAGACACATCCGTACTACGCACATGTCAAAAAGCTTACCACAGAGATCGTCGTCATGGATGAAGACGACGAAGTGTTCAGAGGGCGTGTGCTGTACGACGATGAGGACATGAACGGAACCAAGCACGTTTTCGTAGAAGGTCAGCTCGGATACCTTAACGACAGCATCCAGAGACCTGCTGTGTATCGCAACGTCTCGATTTCCACGTACCTCGGAACGCTTCTTGAGAACCACAACGCACAGGTTGAAGAAGGAAAGAAGTTCTATCTTGGGCGTGTTACCGTCACTGACAGCAACAATTCCATTTACAGATACTCGAACTGGGAGACCACTAGAAAATGCCTAAAGGAAAAGCTTGTCGACCGGCTAGGTGGTCATTTCGTGATCAGGTGGGGGCAGGATGGCCTTCGATACCTCGATTATCTCGCTGATTACGATTATTACAGCGACTGTGAACAACCGATAATGTTCGGCAAGAATATGCTCGATTATTCCAAGACGATAACCGCTGCAGACATTGCAACGTGCATTATTCCGCTTGGATACAGATTGCCTGAAGAACAGCAGGACCCCACTCTGCAGGAGCAGAGATTAACGATAGAAAGTGTCAATGGTGGTGTCGACTACGTGACAGACAACAATGCAATCGCAATGTACGGCAAGATTTTCAAGACCGTAATAAACGACGATGTAACCACCGCTACCTATCTGAAAGCCTGGGGCGAGAATTATCTTCGTACCGTTCAGTACGAAAAGCTTGTGCTCGAACTAAAAGCAGTTGATCTCGGACTTATCAATAAAGACCTCGACCGATTCAAAGTCGGAAAGAGGATACACTGCATCTCAGAGCCTCACGGAATGGACGTGTGGCTTCCGTTGACAAAGATGAGAATATACCTCACGAGGTACGAACAGAACACCGTCACAATCGGAAACGAGAGTGTCGTTGCAAGTTATACGTCATCGAACGCACAGACAACCGGAGATTTGGAAAAGACCATACAGCTCCTGCCGACAAAGAAAGAAATTCTCGAACAGGCGATCAGAGATGCAACTGCTATGCTCAATGCATACTGCACCGGTGGTTATGCAATCCATACGCCTAACGAATTCATTGTTGCAGACAACACCGAGCCCGAAGATGCCGTAAACCTTTGGCGGTGGGGTTTGGGTGGTCTTGCTCATTACAGCCAGGGATACGACGGACCGGTTGACGGAATTGCCCTCACGATGGATGGCAAGATTAACGGAAACATGATCCTCGCAAATTCCATAGCTGCAGCAAGTATCGACCTTGGATACAGAACGTCAGTCGAAAAGGCGATTTCAGACGGAGACGAGCAAGTTGTTACTGAGCTTGAGAACAGTATCACGAACGCAGAGAACCGGATTAGGCTGTACGCATCCTCGGAAGCAAGGCGTATGTCCATGAAAGAGTACGTCACGAATGGCGAACAGGAAACGCTCGACATAAGCTCGTTCACTGTCACAGGTAACGGTGCATCCGTCACAGAAGCGCAATTCTTGAATCTGTCATGCTTCAAGGTCCAGTTCAACAGCTCGTCGACAGTCTATATCAGCCAGGACCTCGGAAATCTGCCGGCAGGAAAGTACCTGATTGAAGTCACCTTCGCATTTCCGCTTGATAGCGATGGCCTGACAACGCTCAGACCTACATCGCTTGCATATGGTTTCTCCGGGAACCTCCGGACTGTCAGCTTGTCTACGTACACCGGAAATGAAATGCATACTGTCCAAAGAGCATTAGAGATCACGGCAGCGTCAAAGACTATTTCAGTTACTGTCAACGGTGCAGCCGGTACGATTCTTTATGTCACGAATATCCGGGTCCTCAGAGACCTCACAGAATTGATCGAAGACGTATCGTCGGAACTGACAGTACAGGCAGATTCTATCCGTTCAACAGTAACATCGCTGTATGAAAATATGCAGCACAATTACTGCTTGAACTCCAATTTCTCGGACTCGTCAAATTACTACGAAGGATGGGTAAGATCGAACGAAAGCTACGTCGTCAGAACGACGTATAGCGGAAAGTCATGCCTTTCGATTGCGAACCAGTCTTCCGGAAACCAGTACGCAGGATACTCTTTTGAAGTTCCCAAGGTGTCGGATGTCAAAGTTCGCTTTAAGGTTGCTTGCAGAACGGCAGATGTTGGAACAGCGAACGCAGAAGTGCTCATCGGCTCCAAATCAATATTCACTGATGACGGATTTATAGGTTCCACGTGGAAAACGTTCGAAGTCGATTTCAGCAATGTTCCTGCAGGAACCCGTTATGTTTACATACGTAACACTGTTAGCAACACGACTATCTACATCACCGACGTTGAGATTCTTGGGTACGCCAGTGCGTACTACGAATCACAGATCAAGCAGAACGCTGACGCTATAAGCCTCCGGGTAACGTCCAGTCAAGCACAATCACTTATTGACCAGAGTGCCGATACTATCAGATTGAAGGCGAATAACATCGTGTGGACAAGCACGTATTCGTCGATGACCTCAGACGGAAAGCTCACATGTACATCTGCTGACATCAAAGGAAAAATCACGTCCACTGATGGAGAAGAAGATATGGTCCTCGACAGCTCCATGCTGATTGGAAAGCACGAAGGTGCTCAATGTGGCTATCTTGACCTCAGTGCGTATTACAACTCCGGTTACGAGGTCGCACTTGGAAGCCAGCATGACATGTACCTTGAAATCGGAGGTTCCGGTACGCTTTATATCGTTCAGATGTCCGGAAACACAAAATATACATGCGGTTATTTCGACAGAAATGGTTGGCACGGAGATGTTCACGGAACTGTGCATGCTACGTGAAATACCTTGACGTAAAAACTTTGAGAGGAGACAGAAATGGATACACCAATGATAACGTACTGCATGAAAAAAGCGTCTGTTGAAAAGGAACTGCTTGCAGTAATAGATGATGTTATGGACAGGTCTGGCCTACCGCACTTTATGTTGGTAGACATTCTCAGAGCTGCCCTTGTTGCAGAATCTCAGAAAGCGTATAGCGAGCTTGCGAATGACTCTGAATCTACGATCAGACAGACGCACGACTACTATAAGGAAAAGATGAAAGAAATGGAAGAGGCTGCCGAAAACGAAAAGAAAGAGCTGATAAATGCCTTTGAGAACCATGAAAGCATCGACATGAACGAGCAGGCTTAACAGGAAGGAGGTATGAAATGTCAGCGATTTCTGTTTATTTAGAAAGATTGCGGTCTGCTTTATTTGGCGAAGATGTAAGGGGCGCAATAATCGGGGCGATTACCGAGTGCTATGACAACGTAAACGACCCGAGACTGCGCACAGATGCGCTTGAAGCAGCACTTCAGCATAAAATCGATCAGGGCGAGATGGCGGCGCTGACGATTGGAGACGAAACAATCACCGGCGCGAAGCTGGCCGATGGTACTATACCGAAGTCAAAACTTGATCCGTCTATTACCTTTGATGCCGATCCGGAGCTGGACCCTACATCAACAAACGCGATACAGAACAAGGCAGTTGCGAAGTATGTCGCACTTTCAACGGCGCAGATTGCGGCCATTACAGGGCTTCTTGATTAAGGAGGGATATTATGATTTCACTGGTAGGTACAAGTAAATCAACTGGAACAATTAACGGATCGGCGCTGAGCAAGGAAATCATGTCTTTCGTGGGGCTCAGCACCGATGAGAAACCCACCGGACAGTTCAACGGTTCAGCGATCGCCAACGGCTCAGTGCTCATCGCCATGGATTCAGGTGAAGCCTACATGTATGACGAAGACAACAGTCAGTGGCGCGCGCTGTAAAGGAGGTGCGGTATGCAGATGGGATTTGTCATTGCGCTGATCCGCGCCCTTATGCCGAAGACCGTAGAGCAGATGAGCGCAGCCGGCGGGGCTGGTGACGCGGGGAAGGTTCTCGCGGTCGGTCCGGATGGAAAGGTAAAGACTGAAACTTTGACGAGTGGATCTGTTGTGGTAGACAGCGAACTGTCGACGGCATCAACCAACGCGGTACAGAACAAGGCAGTTGCGGAGCATATCGCGCTTTCAACGGCGCAGATCGATGCTCTGACGGATCTGCTTGAATGAAAGGAGTAGCCAATGGCTTTATTTGATGATTTATCAACAATATTTGGCGCATACGCGACCAAAATAAATTCCCTAAAGAGCAATTTAGGTAACATTGCGAACCTCAACACATCCGTGAAAACCAGTATCGTTGACGCGATCAATGCAGCCAAGGCCGAGATAGACGATGCAAAGACCGATTTAGGTGTCTTAGATGAAAAGATGGATTCTGTAGTTGGAACATTAACGCCGGAAATTAAAGCGGCTCTTTTAAACTGCTTTGCGCATGTCGGCTGGGATCATGGTGGTGATAAGTCATACTATGATGCGCTTGAAGAAGCATTGTATGCTGATAATGTAACAAGAGTTGAAGCCGTTCTTTCGCTTGGTACACATGAAGTCTACAACACTGATAACATAGAAGCGCTAAGGAACTTCCTGACGGTTACTGCTTACTTTGACGATAACACCAATGAAGTAGTAGATACATATACCCTTGAAGGTGACCTTTCAGAAATAGGTACAAATACGGTAACTGTTAAGTATGGACGGTCAAAACGCACCACAATCAGTGTTCCGACAGTTGCAAATACAACAGGTCTCTTATACGAGTGGGATTTCACAAAAGGACTTAGAGACCTGAGACAGGGTAAGGTCGCAGTGCTTCAAAATAATGAATCTTACAATCCGCCAACACTCAATGCAAACGGAATAACATTCGATGGTCCACAGGCTGTAAGACTGTTTGATGTCGACGAGGCAATGGGTAATATAATATTCGGAAAAACAATACAAGCGGATGTTACTTCTTATGTGCCCGTTACAACAAACGGTAATGTCAGATTCTTGTGTTTTGGAGACGACCATGAGCAGTGGGCAACACAGGGACAAGTGGTGTGGACAGACGGCCTAATATACAGGAATGCAAATAGTTACTGGACAATTTATAATGGAGCTGGGTGGGCTACTAATGCTTTTTCTGGAATGACCACAAGAGGCGCGGTGTCTGGTCATACAATAGGTCTTTATATCAATGCATCAGGAACGTGTAAACTGTATGTCGATGGTGCGTCAAAAGGCACAGTTTCAGGTGCAAATTTAAGAAAGTCCTATTTGTATGGATTTAGAATCGGCGATACGGGTCCTTCTAATTCCATGTACAATGCGACCATAAGAGGGTTAAGAATTTATAACGGGGAGGTGGCTTAATAATGGCAGTATACAATCTTAATGGTGGCATTATCGGTATTGATAGTGTTCCAGAAGAAAAAAATCTGAACTATGATACAAACGTTCTTAGCGTTAATCATCGAGGTTATTCCACAGAAGCGCCTGAAAATACTTTACCCGCATATATACTTTCAAAGAAAAAAGGATTTAATTATGTCGAAACCGATGTATGTTTTACATCTGATGGCATACCCGTACTGCTCCATGATTCTACAATCGACAGGACTTCGAACGGATCTGGGAATATTAATGAACTGACATATGCGCAGGTCAGAGAATATGATTTTGGTTCTTGGAAGTCTGCGGCATATGCGGGGACTAAAATACCGTCTTTGGCTGAGTTCCTGTATCTTTGTAAATCCATCATGCTCCATCCGTATATAGAATTAAAAGGCGGAACGACTTACACCCAGGCACAGATTCAGCAGATTGTCGATATGGTTCACTCTTATGGACTCAAGGGAAAAGTATCATACATATCTTTTAGCTCTGTTTTCTTAGGATATGTAAAAGACTATGATCCAGAAGCAAGACTCGGCTTCTTGAAATCCTCATATGCATCAAGCGATATTGCCACATGTAACGGACTGAAAACTACTAAAAACAAGGTGTTTTATGATGTTTCATACGGAGCAATAACGCAATCTGTATGCGATGCGTTTAGGGCTGAGGATATACCGGTTGAAGCGTGGACGGTAAACTCTGCTGATACCATGCTCGGATTAAATAAATACGTCAGCGGTATCACTTCCGACAATCTCATAGCTGGAAAAGTGTTATATAACAACTCAATGACATAAGTCAACTATGCTTGTTTGCGGATGCCATATCAGATGCAATGTTCCCGGCAAGCGCATAAGCTGTAAAGTTGCTGATCGACTGTGTATCTGACAGAATACACCCTGTCATTATCAGTTTGTTCGATGATTGATCTGCAACTACGGATGCAAGCACTGAATCCGAGACATTCAGTAAATTTGTATTCTTTTTAACCCGAATGTTTTTACCTGCTGCGGTAACGCCTTTAACGTCAATGTAACAATCTGAAATAGTTTTTGTAATGTAAAACTGGCTTCCGAATGTACAATTATCAATAATGAGTTTCTTAACTCTCTGCTCCGTGTTATCTGCAATAGCAAGAGCGTCTGTACATGAAAACGTTGAATCTTTAACAGTATATGTAACATTTTCATACATCGCAGCATCATCCGCATGGGTTTTTACTCGGAATATTGCTTTGCACTGACTCGGCAATTTGCAATGTACTATCTCACGGATAACATCAGGAGATCCAGCAACTTTACTTGCGCTGTCAATGGCAATAAAACTTCCATCCTGCAAAATAACCGTGTTCTCCGGCAACTGGGAGCCAAGCTGTATCTCGCAATCTACAATGCGTATATCTCCGTCAAAAATACCTGCGCAATCGTCACGCATCTCAATTATAGGTTCGCTTGCCGTTGTCCTCTCAACTTTAATGATGCAATCACTGATCGTAATAGTACCCTGTCCTATGCCGTAGTTGATTTTAGATGTTACACAAGACTTTAAGACTATTGTGCCAAACTGTGCAAAGTGGCAATCCCACCTGTTTGAGTAGCATCTTTCATATACTACATTTGTCAGAAGTCTATTGCCGAAGCATCCCCAGCTCTCGCTATCTCCCACATGAATATCATGCACATACGCAAACGATACTGATAATAGCGAAAGCGTATAACCTCCTCCGTCACCTCTTGGGTTCGGATTCTGTCCGGATATATGGTCAACTTCAATCTGTACACATTTTTCTACCTTAAAGACTCCCCAGTTGAAAGCGGTTTTTGTACTCTGATTTTTGAGTACAAAATTGTGAATCCATGTATTAGACCTGCTACAACGTGCAAGAGTGCTCATATTTGTGCCGGTACTTGACACTATAACACCATTACAAAGTTCAAAGGTGCATACGGGGTATTCGTGGACGTTGTAGCATATTACCGATCCGGATAACGGTGTTAAATACAAATCTCCTGTTTCATAAAATCCGTCTTTCTGCGCTTTTACTGCGGGAGAATAATAAAGTGTAACATTTGACGCATCCCCGGACCGATAGCCGATACACATATCATCATTACCGGATAATGCATCATTTAATGTGAATACTTTATCTTTCAGATTTGCATTTGTTGTCCTGTTACTCAGAATGTCGGAGTATGATATAGTAAGGTCGGTTGTTGTATCAGGCACAATGTCAAGTATAATTCCAGCATCATAATTAGGCATATAGATTTTAGAACCATTAAAATCAATGCCGCCAAAACCTTTGCATACGTGGCTTGTCTGTCCAGAAAAATGAATATCCTCGCCGTCCCATATAATTTTAGTTCCACCACCCTGAGACTGCGCAAGCGTAATTGCTTCTGCAAGTATCTGATCGTCTGTATACGACGGATATTTTTCTTTAAGAGCTGAAACATGTACATTACCAGAGCCGGATTCTGCGATTATGTTTCCGTAAAAATCAAATTCATTCATGTTTGTTACTCCTCATTATAGAACTCAATGCCGTCAATGGTAATCTGTATATCTGCATTTGGTGAGCCGGACATAGCCCACATTCTAACCGTACTTACGTATTGTGTTGAAAGTCCATTAGCATTTACAACGGTCGTCCCATCAATAATAAGTTTCTGCGTATCGCCCTTTGCGATAAATTCGAAATCGTGATACTGGTCCGCTTCGATCGTGGTGGCAACTGCCGTCCTTGTGGTTCCTACGACATATTCAACCTTAAGATAACCCTGATTTGTTTCCACGATGTAGAACTGAGCGCCTTTTGTGGCATTTGAGACCTCAACTCTAAAACTGCCGCTAAGGTGGGTATCTGACGTGAATTTTGTCGCTGAAATTTTCGCCCTTACCTTAAGACGACCATAAACATTGTCGTACTCATCCATGACAAACTGCGCGTAACTGCTGACCGATTGAGACGCACCTCTTACGGCATACAGGACGAGCTTGCCATTCACTAATGATTCAGACGCTCCCTCATTGATCGTTGCGCCCTCCACATAATCCTGTGTACTCAGCAGCCCGTCAGATGCAGGATTATACCGGAACACCGGCGCTATGATCGGAACGCCATAAAGCGCTTCATAGAGATTGTTATAATAAGTCTCTCCGTCAGGATCGTCCCACCGAGATACATGACGGAAGCAGGCAAGTAAGGCGGCTTTTGCCGTGTTAGATAGCCCCGGCTCCAAGTTCTCTAAATCGGTCTTTGATCAATATATCGCCTGAGATCTCGCTCCTGGAATATGCTTTACGAAAGGCGGGTTTAGGTGCCTTGGATGAACTAATTGAAACTGCTATTCCGGTAGCGAGCAGGATTATACACGGGGCGGGTAGTGGCAATTCGACAGCGATTCATATGCCGGGAGCGCCATATTTTTATAATGGATACGATAATCAAGAAACAATTTATTTAGATAGCATCTATATAAATATTACACAGGTCGGGACGCTTTCAATCGTTAAGGTAAAAAAGAGCGATGTTAATATAGGCGAGACTGCCGATACCACTAAGTTTATAACGGTAGCAACCTTGAACATCGCATCAACAGGGATGCAACTGATTAAACTTAGCAATCAAATTGAAATAACAAACGAGTATTACTTTGGATTTGGTAACACAAGTGACACATGTTTGTGGGTATATGGGACCGACTGCGTGGATCATGGATTTGCATATGTAAGTTACAAAACGGGGAAGTGGGTAAGCTTCCCGGATAATGTAACAGGTCTTGGTATTGATGTCTATGCAGTTGCAGACACTACAGGGGCGCAGTATAGAAACGTGATAAAAAGCGTTCTTAGTGGGAAAAAGTTGTCAATCCTTGGCGATTCAATAAGCACATTTAATGGATATATACCAAGTGGGAACGCTACGTATTACCCAAGAGAAACGGTAACAGCGGTCACAGACACATGGTGGGATAAGGTAATTAAAGCCTTGGATTTGACGCTTGATACAAACAACTCGTACTCTGGCAGCAAAGTCAGCGGCAGCGCTGCAAGTGCCGGGTGCGGTTCAAGAAGTCAGGCTCTCGGCAACCCTGATATAATTATTGTATATCTTGGGATTAATGACTTTAATCACGAGGTAGCACTTGGAGATTATGACGGAAAAACGGCAGTTCCTTCAGATGTAACAACATTCACTACTGCCTATGCTATTATGCTGAACAAAATACTTACAGCGTATAAAACGGCAAGGGTTTATGTATGTACGTTGATACCATGTGAGAAAAATCTGACGGATGGATTTCCCGAAGTAAATGAAGCAGGTAATACACTTACAGAGTTCAATGCCAAGATTAAACAGCTTGCGGATATTTTCGGCGTGGAAGTTCTCGACATTGCTAAGTGCGGACTGACCTATCACAATATGGATGTTTATAATCCTGATGAACTACATCCTTCAAAAGAGGGGCATTCACTCATTGCAAACTATATCATTAGCAAGCTGGATAATACAGTATCGAAAAGGTATTGATTAGTTCACTTAGTATCTTTTTGTCACTGACGCATCCATCTGCCAAATGTCATTGTTTGCTATCATGCTGTGACCACTAGCATTAGGGTGTAATGCGTTCATCGTTGAGTCATTCCAATCACCCATGTAAATATTCATGTTCTGATAAGTAAGACCACACTGAGCGTGTTCGAGCACCTTTGCGCCGAATACTTGAGCGAGATTTCTTATGGCTTTGTTAAAATCATCTAAAAGCACATTGTTCCCGTTGATCTCAGGTGCGCCTGTCTCGCCATTGCGTTCACACGCTGGAAGGGTGGCACACCATATTTCTGTCCTCGGATACGCTGTCATAATTTTATTAAGCATGATAGCATACGCTTCTCTGAATGTCGTTGTCGCAGTCGGGAACGTTCCGTTTCCGTCATAAGTGCCAAGCGGCACCTCGTTATTGAAATCGTTTATTCCCATAAAAACGATAATAACATTCGGATTGGTGCCTAAGTTCTGACATCTTGCCATGCAGCCTGCACCTGCATCGCCATTTGTTGTGGTAACTCTTGAGCCGCTCCACGAATTATTTAATTTCAGCGTCATCCCCAGAGCGTTAATGAGTTTCATCCACCATGTGTCATTTACAGAAGATACGCCGCAGTTGCTGCCCGTATAATAGTTGGCATTGCCGGAAGGAATATATCCGGCAAATGTGCTGATTGAATCTCCGAGAATAGACAGCGTTTTTCCCTTGTATGCGCTATTTATAATTTCAGTACCGTCATATCTGTAGAACATTATTACCTCCCATTATTCAATAAAGACATCTAAGCCTAACCCATACGTTGTCTGATGTCGCAAAGACCCGGTACTAGAAGCCCAAAAATAAAAACCAATATCGTTCGAATATTCTCCATATTTTACACGAGCGGTATCTCCAGTTTTACAGAAGACAAACAGTTGCCCGCTGGATATGACTATTGGAGAATCAAACGTATACGTTTGCTCCCCTGATTGCGAAAACGTGACAACTTCATCAACAACAAAATTGGATTCCAATGTCGATCGTGAAACAGTTTTGTCAACATATTTATCCACAGTTGATTTGTTTTGATGACCAAAGGTTAGCTGTCCTGGTGTGTCAATATTCAGTGTAACACCTTTAATCTTCACAGGATAAGAATATGCATAATCATCTGACGGGTAATAATATGGACAGGCGGCTAGATTCGTATACCTCGTATTGCTTTTTGAATAACCGTTAATCCACAACCTTTCGCCAGCGGCACTAACTACCACATCAAAGGAAGTGGTTTTGCCATGATACGCCACAACGACTGTGCATGTTCCTTCTACAAGTTCGCCTATTAGCATGTAATCTGTAACCGTTTTGTTCGTGCTTCCTATAACGGCATTAACCACAAGCGAATTTCTCAAATCGTCTAAATCGTTGTCTGTCGTTACTACCCCTTGAGTATATGTTGCAGTAATGCTATCAGGAACTTCGTTCGGGAAAAATACATTACATAATTTTTCATAGGATACGCCGTTCGTTCCCGGATCACGTACCATGTCACGTATTACGCCAAGTAACGCTTCCTTCCCGCTGTTCAAGTCACCTAAACCCGCCTTTGCATCGTCTATATCAGCCTGGGCTGCGTTGATCGCGTCGACAATGCTGGTCTTTACCGATGTATCGAGGTTCGCGATGTTACCTAAATTGCTCTTTAAGGAACTAAATGGCGTCCGGATCCGGGAGACAGTGCTGCACAATCCGACATGATTTCTGCACTCTCTGGATGAAATCTATATATTGTTGCAGGTGGTATCAGTCGTGCTTTATCATTGATGCAGGGGTGCTTTTTTTGTCTCCGGATATTCAGATTCCACCCTCCCCAATAATCAACAGGGAGGGCTTATTATGTCAGATTCATTTGTTGATGGTTTCAGCCTTAAGCTAGAACCATATTTCACACCTGAGCAGATCAGGCAGATCAAAGAAGCGCTCTATATCTACACGCTTGGGTTTACGATAGTGCCCATCACTACGGAACTGGCCGTAACTGAATACTGCCTTCCGCAAGCGTATCATGTGTACATCGCATCAAAGGAGCAGGACGGCAAGTTATCTTTGCGATCGCGGGAGCAGTATTGCCTCTGTATTGAGGACATGTTGTATTTCCTTCGAATTCCTCTGGACGCGATCACCGTGAACCATATCCGTATGTATCTGCAGCATATATCCGTGAACAAGAAGACCGGAAAGAAGCTCAGTGCGGAAACCATGAACCAGCGGAAGAGTATCATTAAGTCATTCTTCAGGTGGCTGTACGAAGAGGAATATATTGCAAAGGACCCGTCCGTAAGGATCAAACGCGAGAAATCACACTCAAAGCCCAGGGAACAATATGAGGATACAGAAATCGAGAAGATACGTGATGCCTGCATGTCTGAGAGGGACACAGCGATCGTAGATCTTCTGGCATCATCCGGGATACGAGTATCTGAATGCGTGGGCCTTAATATTGAAGATATAGATCTTGAAAACCGTGAGCTTGTTGTCTACGGGAAAGGCGGGAAGTGGCGGACTGCTTATATAGATGCAAGGGCTGTGGTGAGCATCCGGAAGTATCTTGATTCAAGGACAGATGACTGCGAGGCGCTGTTCGTATCGAAGAAGAAACCGTTTCAGCGAATAGGTACCCCTGCAGTGCGCAGATGCCTTCATAGCTTGTCTTTTGAAAGCGGGGTACAGAATATTATCCCGCATCGATTCCGCTACACTGTAGCGACCCGAGCGATTGAGAAAGATATGCCAGTCGAAAGTGTTCAGGCTCTGCTCGGGCACATGGATATAAAGACCACAATGCATTACGCGCATGTGAACAAGGAAAAGGTTAAAGCTGATCACAGGCGCTATATAGGGAAGTAAACTGACATGGAGCGTATATCGCTCCTTTTTTATTTTACGGAGGTGATGTTCATGTCTTATTCGAGAGACGCACCGTAACATTAGAAAACGACAAGATTACTGCATGTTAATTTAGAAAGGAGATTAAGGCCATTGTCCCTAAATGATTTGCTCACTATGCTCCATATATCCCCGGGCGCAGGAATGTTCATTGTCCTGGCAGTGTTCCTCTCGCTCGTTCAGATTGCACCCATAAAAATCAATCCGTGGGATACTATCCTGGGATGGATCGGGTCTAAGATCAATGCCGGCGTAAAGAAGCAGCTTGATGCTGTCAGCCAGCAGAGCAACGTCCAGAAGGAAGAGTTCCGGGAGTTCTGGATCGATTACCAGCGCGAGGCAATCCTGCGGTTCTCACGTGAATGCTCGCAGGATATGTCGCATAGCAGAGAAGAATGGAACCACATATTGGATATCATCAAACGATACGAGACATTCTGCAGCAAGCATGAGATCGCGAACGGAGTGATAGAGGAGAATTCTTCCTATCTCCGGGACCTTCACAAAAAGCTCCTGCAGGAACACAGAATTTAAGGAGGATTTTGCATGAACAATTTATTTTTCAACATCTGCATGGCACTGATCGTAGCGATCGCAGGCATCGTAGCCAAGACACTTCTCCCGTACCTCGAAGAGAAACGCGCCGAGGTGGAAGCGATGCTCCGGAACACAAGATGGTCGTGGGCTGTTGACATCGTCGACGCGGTTGTGCGTGCGGTAGAACAGACCGTCGAGGAAGACATCCATGGCGAGGATAAAAAGCGGATCGCCATCAAATATATTGAAAAACTGCTCAACGACAACGGGATCGCCCTCACATATGACGAGATAAACACACTGGTCGAGGCTGCGGTCAATACAATGAACTCCGGATTCATTTCTGTGGAAACAGAGGGGTCGGTTCCGGATGAAACAGAACCGGTAGAAGCGGATCCGGTTATCGCATCTCAGCTCTCAGCGCTCGCTGTTGACTGCTGAAGATGAAGAATAAAACTGAATAAACAATGCAGGGCGGGGACTTCGGTCTCCGCCTTTTTTAGTGAGGAAAAGTATGAATAAGAAAAATTTACATGTTCTTTCCAATATTATCGCTGCCGTTGAGAGCGGCGGACAGATCTACAGTGAGAATAGAGATTGGACAGCATACGCCGGAGCCTACGCTAACACTCCCGGGGAGCACACGTGCACCCTTGGACCTTATCAGGCGTACGGGGACGAGGCGCAGGAGCTTATACAGTATATCTGGGATCACCACGAGCATGCATTCCGGGAATGCGATCCGAATATGATCATCTATCGAAAGCTGTATGACGGCCAATTTACCTCATGGGTCGAGATGCGGTGGAACCCGAACAGCACAGAAAAAGCAATCCTCATTAAACTGCTCGGTACGGAAGCCGGGCATGAGGCGAGCGAGTATGTATTCCAGGAACGCCTTAATAAGTACATTACCAGAGCCGAGAAATTCGGTGTGAAGACCACATACGGCCAGATGATGTGGGCGCAGATCCAGCATCTGGGCGGAGTAGGCCCTGTGACACGTGTCTTTAACCGCTGCAATGGAAATTATTCCCTCGACAGCATTATGAGCGCCCTGATGGCGGATCAGGCTGATTCATCAAGCAGTAACCAGGTCGGGGATAAGATCTATTGGAGCCGGCATCAGAAATGTGTTGAGTTTATTCGTAAATACGCCGAAGAGGAATACGGCGGAGGAGAAAAGAAAGAGGAGGGAGAAACGATGAGCCAGCTTCAGAAAGGACTCAATCTGCTCGGTCAGTGGGTAAAGGAAGGCCATGTCGAGCCAAATGGAGACGATGACATCATCAAGGCATACAACGACCAGCGGCCGGCAGGTACCTATAAGATGTCAATGTCTGACAGCTGGTGCATGGCGTCTCAGTCAGTAATGGCGCACATCGTAGGGCTTAATCCGACAGGCAAGGCGGTAGGAGCTCCGAACACATGCGACTGTGATGTGGGAATGCAGTGGTTCAAGAATCAGGGCAGATGGTATTCCCGGATGCAGGGACAGCTCGGAGACCAGGTGTATTATACATGGCACAGCGACCCGTCTGATGCGCAGCATGTGGGCACGATTACTGCGATCGAGGGCAGCTATTATTATGTGACCGAGGGTAACTACCAGAACCGTGTCGCCGTCCGGAAAATCGCAAAATCCGATTCCCGGATCATTGGCGTTGGTCGTCCGAAGTGGGACAGCACAGAAGTTGAAAAAGAGACAGCTCCGACGCTTGACAACCCCGCTTCAAAAGACAATGCTCTGAAGGGGAAGTATACAGTTAAAGAGGACTTGAATATCCGCTACGGTGCCGGCACTGACAAGACCAGAATCGGCACATTGACAGGCGGCGCAGAAGTTTCCTGCGATGGATCCTATACAGCTGTCGGTGATAAGAAATGGTACTACGTCAAATCCAGTCTGGGGTATGGCTTTGTGTCCGGAGCTTATCTGACGAAGATCGTGGAGCTTCCGAAGGTGAGCGATATCACTGTCGCCACGTTCATCGGCGCGATTGACGCGGTCTACCAGACGGCACACAAGGGAAATTACTCTTATGGCAACAGCCTGGCAACGCCGCCGACGTCTGACAAGATCATCTCCTGTGATCGTCTGATCGCCAAGGCCATGTATGACCTTGGATTCACCGACCAGCCTAAGGGCGGTATCACTGTAGGGCATATGGAAACATATCTTACTAAGTGGGGGCTTAAGAAGGTCACTGATCAGAGCAAGATCAAGAGTGGCGATATCATTCTTTTCAAGGCTGACGGCACGGCGCAGCCCACAGCTGCATGGCACGCATTTGTCGTGACAGATTATGATCACGTCACAAAAACATGCAGCAAGTACGATATGGGATCTCAGGATCGTATTAACAGTGCGCAGCCGTTCACGAATGTGGACTTTGACCAGTGGCTGGCAAAGTCCTTCTATTGTGCGTTTACCGGTTTCAAGGAAGAGCCGAAGGAAGAGCCGAAGCAGAGCTCCGGAAAGCTGAATGAATCTCCGAAGTGGGTGGCAAAAGCAACGACCGGCTGTAATGTCCGTGTTTATGCAGGCACGGAATATCCTAACATCAAGTCATATCCTCAGCTGGCGAAGGGAAACCTGGTCGACGTCTGCGATTCCGTCAAGGCGAAAAACGGTGTGATCTGGTATTATGTACGCATCAAAGCCAATGATAAATATGTGCATGGTTTCGTTTCGTCCAAGTGCCTTGCACGTGTGTAAAAAGTAATTACAATTGTCATTACTTGAATAACTCAACGCTAACTTGCAGGTAACGCAACGATTCGAGTTAGATTCGAGTTTAACTCGATTGAATTGAGTTAGTTCAATCGAGATTCAATTAAGGATTCAATCGAGAATGGTTCAAGCTGGTTCAAGATTGGTTCAAGGCATAAAGATAGGGGCGGTCAATTCCGCCCCTCTTTTTTTATGCCCGATTATTGGTGGTTCTTCTCATAGAGTTTCCGGATATACCGTTTTCCGTCCACCTCGATGATGTCCGACCGCTCCTCCTGAGAGAGCTGGCTGTATGCGTACATGCCCCGCCTCCGGGATTCATATTCCGCCTCGCTGACCACATACACATCACTGACGACACCATCAGGGTCGCTCTGCCTGAACAGCCATCGCTGCGCTTCTTCCACCTGCCGGCACTCCTGCAGTGTTCCTCTTGCGATGATCATCTCCCTGAATTCCGGCTGTCCTGGACGGCCAATATTCTCGTTCGATATGGTCAGGTAGACCATATCGTCCTCCCTGACTTCCGGGCTGCAGGACACGATCTGCGAGATATCAACATTGAGCGCTTCACAGATCTTATCAATGACCTTGATGCTGACAGGCTCGTTCTTCCCCATCTTCGTGACTGTGCCCCTTGCCAGCCCTACCTTCTCCACCAGGTCCATCTTCTTCATGCCCTTGTCAATCAGCGTCTTCCAGAGCGGGTTGTAATTAAACATTTTCGATCCTCCTTATACTGCATGATGTTTCCGCCATAGAGACGAGCGTATCTGTCGGATATGTATTGAAAACAGCGGCCAAGTCGAGACCATACATCTTCTTGTCGAACGGATGTCCAAGGTCTGCAGATATATCCGCTGCCAGCTTACGTGAGAACTCCGTTGAGAGCCCGATCAGTCGCAGCCCGTGTACCATTCCGGTATTGGCATCCCCGAATATGATCTGCAGGGCGATGCCCTCACCGTCCGCCGGCTCTGCAATCCCGGATATTTTCGACAGGTGCGGGGAGTACGGTGCGTCTACCCAGTTGAGGCTTCCGAACTTGAAGAGCATCATGAACACGCTTCCGACCTTCACGTACCTGATCTCGATGTCCTCTTTGAACTGCCTGATCTCGTTCTCTGTCGGGCTGCTGAAAAGCACATAGAGGATGCCACCACCGTCGGTGATGTCGAAAACTATCTTTTCCTTCCCAATCAGATCTGCGCTTACCTTTCCTACCTGATACACACTGACATCCATATATTTTCTCCTTTCCTCACTCCCATGCACGGGAGAAATCCGCATCCTTGAACAATTCCTGCAGACCGGAGAGCTGCTTCAGCCTGAGGAGCTCTTCCGCGTCCATACCGATATTTTTCATGATCCATGCGTCCGACATACCTGCGGATGACAGCTCCGCCACGATGTTGACCATGAGATCTATGCTGTGCTCGCCCCTTGCCCGGTTGTGGCGTATAGTGCTAGCCATGCGCTCCGTGACCGGCTTATCGATCACGGACACGGGGAGCATGCCGTGCTCACGCTCGTAGATGTCCTTGTGCAGGAGCATAGTCGTGTACCGGTGATACCCGTCCACGATCTCATACACATCCTCTTCCTTGATGTAGTAGCATACGATCGGCTGTGTGTACCCGTCCGACTTGATGGACTGATAGAGCAGTTTCATTTCGGGCGGGGCAACATGGTTAGGGTTCCATGTGTTCGCCCTGATCTTCTCGATCGGTACCGCCCGTATGCCGTACACAGGGCTTCTGAATTCTTCCATAACTGCCTCCTTACAGGTTCTTGTATTTCTCGATAGCTGCAGACCTGCGCATTGCTTCCGCCTTGGTAGGCGCGAAGCCCATGTATTTGCAGAGATAATCGTTCTTGATGATGCAGACACACATCCGCTTGTAGGATGGGACATCCTTGAATTTCGTGACCGCAGCCTCGTCCGGATAATCTTCGAAGGTGCAGACGTCCTTGGTCGATGTCTTGCACTTCTTACCCCGGTTCTCGAACTGAACTCCGGCTTCTTCCAGTTCACGGATGGTCTCCTCGTCAAGGGCACCGCCCCTGTCGTGCCAGAACTTGATGCTGGTCTTAAGCTTTGCAAGGTAGTTCGCCCGCGTCTCCTCCGGGAGCGTGTTCAGCAGGAAGAAGCAGTATTCCTTCCATGTGAAGTGTGCCGGCTTGGTAATGTTCTTCCAGCCCATGGCCGTAGTACCGCCATAGAGGGATGCCATATTGACGCCGTTGACCCTTCCGACCATTTTTCCCCAGTTTACCGGGTCGATCACCTTGTAGAGGTGGAGTGAATCCATTGCACAGTCATTGAACGGACTGGCCACCCGCATCTTCGCCACCGGAACGCCTGCCTGATAGTAGAGGTCGTACAGCTTGTTGTACGGCTTGCCGAACCGGGCATTGTACGTCCAGATGTCCGGAGCTGTCCAGTCATACAGCGGATATGCGTTGGCCAGCATATTGCTCTCGGAAAGGATGTAGTTCGTGTCCTTATAGGCGCGCACCTTGTGGTTGCCCTTGATGGCCCTGAACCTGTTCAGGGATTCGTCGGCACGGATCCCAATCAGGACTGCGGTCTTCTTCCCGGTATCCTTCTGGAACCATCGCCCGAAATCTTCCTGAACGTCGTAATCAGCTGTCCCCTTGCGGAATGGGAACGGCACATTGTCCTCGTTGATCACGTACGGATTGACGGGCATCTCACGCACCCAGAGGTGCTGCGCATCCCTGTCCCAGGGGATCCAGTAAGCGCCGTCCATACGGCACGCGCACTGCGCACTGAACGGAAGGCATAGCCAGAATTTCCGGATGCCAGGGAACTGGTCAAGGAAACAGTCGGCAACGAAGTCAGTGGTCATCTGGTACTGCGCTTCGTAATCAAGATGGAACATGGCAAGGTCTTCAAGCCGGCCGTGCTCCGCAGCGTAGTCATACGCCAGGTTCATAAGGACAGAACTGTCTTTCCCTCCGGAGAAAGCGACAATGACCTTGTCGAATTCCGAGTAGATGTACTCAACCCGTTCTTTTGCGGCTTCGTACACGTTTTTGTTCAGGTACCTTTTTTCCATTGTTCGACCTCCATTTCTTTTCCTTGATCTGGTCTACATTCTTCCGGAAGGCATCCGCAAGGTTCTCCTTCCGGAGAAGGTTGTCCCGGATGAAGTCGTCGATCGTGCCAGCAGCGCATATGTCGTAGATATGAACCTCATGTTCCTGCCCGTACCGGTGGACGCGGTCCTCGGCCTGCGCCCTTGTGGCGTAGTCAAAATCGTTATTGTAGAAGATGACGTTATGGCAGAACTGCAGGTTCAGCCCGTATGCCCCGCACACCTTATTTGCGACAAGGAACTGTGTCCCTTCCCGGAAGAGGGCGCGGTTCTGCTGCCGTTGTTTCGCTGTGCAACGTCCTGTGAACTCCACACAGCTCCTGTCAAGGCTCCTGAGAAGGTCCATAATCTCTTTAGCCTCGCTCCTGTACTTGACGAATATGATGGCTTTTGAGGATCCTATCCCGGTGATGATATCCGAAAGCGCTTGAATCCGTGGGTTGTCATTCGGATCCGAAAAAATCTCCTCGGTGGTCATCCTTGCGTCCGCAGCTGATGTGACGACCCGCCCGGATGTAACGTGCTGCAGGGCTGTAAAGAATTTGTAGATCGTCTCGCTCCGGAACTCGTCCACGTTCTCCAGGAAGGTGTATTTCGTATCATCGTAGATGCCGCTCTGCTCCATAGACAGCTCGAAGTATTTCACGTGATACCGTTTCTCCGGGAGCGGGATGCATTCCTCCTTCTTGACCTGATAGGTATATGGAGATATCTTCTCCGCCAGATAGGCCGTGTTCAGTACCCTGAGGACCTGGTCTGTCTTGTATTCCCCGCCGTTCGGGAGCTTGATGGTGCGGTATTCGAGATGGTTGGCCGAAAAGCTGTAGTAGGACTTGTATCCGAGTATCCGCCAGTCAAGTATGAAGAACTGGCCGAACAGGTCTGCTTCGTTCTTGCTTATCGGCGTTCCGTTCAATATAAGCTTGTAGGTGCAGTGCCTCGACAGTTCTACGATACGGCTGGAACGTATGGCGAAGGGATTCTTGCACAGCGAGGATTCGTCCACTATGAGGAACACTTTGTATCTGTGCACGAGGTCGATGAGCTTCAGGTACAGCCGGCTAGAAGATGATATGGATTCAATGCCCTTGATCACGATCCTGTCCGGCATCCCTCCGCAGTGATAGATGATATCCTCACGCAGGTTCTTCTTGACGCTACAGGGGCATAGCCAGAGAACGGCGTTGACCTTTCCTTTGTCCATGCGCCTGCTGATCAGCTCGAGGGCCGTCCTAGTCTTCCCGGTACCCTGCTCCATGAACAGGGCTCCGACCTTCAAACGCCCAAGTTTTCCGACAGCCGCTTCCTGATGGGGGAGCAGTGATGTCTCAATCTTCATCCAATAAATCCTCCGGTATGTCGATCGTAGTATCGATCACGAGTTCCGTGTCACAGTTGATCGTGAACCCGCTCATCAGAAGGTCTCTGGGAACACGACCGAGTGACGTTTCGTAACCGTACCACGCCCCGCCTACATACCTGCAGCAGTTATCCACGATCCGCCTGAAATCCCTGTCGCGCTTGTATCTGTAATAAACGCCGCCATCCATGTGGATAATGTCCACGATTCCTTCCTTGACCATGGTCTTTGGCGTGTAGACATGCTTCTCCGGGAACGCCTGCATAAAGTAGACGATGTTGGCCGAACTGAGATATCTTGACTGGCGATCCCTGTCATCGATCCAGAACCTCGCCTGCGTTTCTTCGAGATATTTCTTAAAGACTTCGGCATAGACAGGTTCGCCGTGCTCGCTCAGGTACTTCAGCGGGACCAGTATGTTCACGCGTATCTTACGTGCCCATTTGACCTGCTTCGTGCTTCCGCTGAGCTCTGGGAGCCCCATATCACTTTCAATGCGGCAGATGTCCGCCGGGCTTTCAATGTACAGCATATCAGTCCTCTTCCGTGAGTTCCGCCAGAAGATCTTCGCTGCAGACGGTATCATCAGCCGGTTTCTCCGGTTCCTTCGGGACGACGACCGCTTTCTCGATCTTGGCTCTTGCCTGATCAAGCAGGGCCTGTGCCTCCGGGATGATGTAAAATCCGTTCTTCCTGGCGCAGTCCTCAATATCGTTGTATCGGTCGACGGATATGTGAAGAGTTCCGTTCTTATACAGACAGCCCTTCATGCCCCTTACTGCGTAATACAGATCTTCGTTGCGGCCTTCCCATTCGAAAGCGACTTTCTTATCCGTGCTGTCATAGGGGACGACCCAGCGGGTATGAACCGGCTCAAAATCGGCATTTACCGCTTTCGCCTTGATTTCTTCTGTCGGGAAGCTGACTGCGAATCCCTCACGCAGAAGTGTGTTGCCGATATCCGCAGCGATATCCTCAGGAGTGCCGACAAGGTCGCTCGACTTCTTTGTCCATGCATCGCGCCACCTGCAGAAGTAGCGGTGCATGATTTCAATGAAATCATTATCCTTCGGGTACAGGAAGGACACGACCTTCCCATTGATCCTTATTTTGGCCAGCCCTTCATGTCTGCGGTCTTCCGGAGTCGCAATGAATTCCGGATCCGGATCAGCAGGCTTCTTCCCTTCCTTGTTCTTGATCCTCTTCGCGACCGTGCTAACAATGACATATTTGCCGGCATCCCTGTGATCGATCCAGAAGCGGGCATCGGTGATGGAGTACATCTCCTGGAGCACCTGTGACATCGGCTCCTTGTCCGGGCTGCCGTCCGACATCATTCCGTATCCATCCTCGATCATGCGGATAGCGTACATGCGGAGCTTGTCGGCCCACGCCACCTGCCTGTCCGTTCCGGAAAGGGCGGGAAGCTCACGCTCGGCATTGAATTCCGCTATGACCTTCCTCAGCTCCGCCTCTTCACAATCCGGACAGTTCCCTTTCGCCAGCTGTTCAAGACGCCATTCCCTGTCACTGGTCTTGCCGAAGAGCTCGACCGTGCCGGTATGGCCGCATTTGTATTCCACTGTATATTTTGCCATGATCTTACTCCTTGATAAGTTCCAATATCTTTTCGATGTACACCATATCATGTGAATACTGGCATTCCGGAAGGTTGGCGTCATGGTGTTCATCCCATGATTCCATCCAAATGTCGGAAGCCGTTTTCTTGTCGATGCCTTCGAAGGTCATCTTTGCAAGACGGTTGTGCAGTTTCGACCATGATTGCTCAGAATAGTGCTCCTGAGCTTCCGAGTTGAAAAATCCCGGATTGAATGTCTCATCTGGTGAATTCTGCATGGCCGCCTTCAGGTTTATCAGCTGCGTTCTTGTTGTTTTCATTTTGAACCTCCACTTTGAATAAATGTTGTTATCATTATGAATCTTTCTGTTCATTGACTTTCTCAGGAAGATAAGCCTCACCGCACCGGCGGGCGACTTCCACTTGTTTTCTGACCTGCCTGACTGTCATAAGGAGCACACCCCCTCACTGATCATCGTGTGCCGGCACGCGTGCGGCGTGATGGGCCTTCCGATCGTCTTCTTGCAGATACTTTTGAAATATATCTGATAGTTGTCATAGTGCAGATAGCCGCCGTCTTCGTCCGGAAAAAACAGCTTCGACGGCGCGTCGAGGCAGAGCTTCTGCATGCGCATATACTTACGTATATCACTGATCACTGCGGCGAGTTCCGGCTGGATGCAGACATCCCGGACGCTGCCGGCTGTCTTCGGCGTGCTGACCTTGTGGGTGGCAAGGGAATACGTCTTTGAGACGTGGATATATTCATCGTCTATATCCTTGTCATCGAGGGCGACGAGCTCTCCGATCCGGAGGCCGGAGAGGCAGAGGAACCGGGTGAGCAGCGCCCATCTCTGCACCTCCATGGCCTCGAGTACAGCGGTCAGCTCCTCGTGTTCCATATACTTGTCCTGTATCAGTTCCCCCTGGCTCTTATTTTTTCCCATTTTTATCCTTTCTGCCCTCGTAACCTCCGGGGCGGGTATGAATTCCATTTCGTTCTCCTTTTGAATACTTCCGTTCATTTACTTTCTATGCAAATGGTATCAAACTGTGGTTGCAATGTCAACAAAAATACTATAAATATAGGATTTAATACTATTTCGTGATTCGAATTTACGCACTACATTGGCGTTTCGGACACTCGCTAAACGGACACAATAACGTAATACGATATTTTATAACAAAAATCCTTCGGAACCATCGTGTGATGGTAATTTGTAACGGAAGGAGCAATGGCATGATACGTATTTTACTGTCAAAAAAACTCGGTGAGCTGCGTCTGACGCAGGCGGATCTGTCCCGCGCGACGGGGATCCGGCCGAACACTATCGGTGAGTTGTACCACGAGATAGCGGAGAGGGTCAATCTGGAACACCTTGATCTGATCTGTGAGGCCCTCGACTGTGATCTCAACGAACTGATCGTGCGCGAGCCGGATACCGAACCGCATGTGACTCATACACGCCAAGGGACAAGGCGCGCTGGGAAGCCGCTGCAACGGCGTTGACAGGCGGGAAGGGGAGGTCTTACGGCCTCCCTTTTCTGATTTCACGGAGATTCAGGTACAGGCTGTCGCGCAGGTATGTGAAATCAAGACCGAAGTCCTTGTATCCCTGGTAGATCGTATCGATGTAGAACTCGCTCGGCGGACCCGGCTTCGCGTCCTTCCTCATGATGTAGACGAGGCCTTCGATGAGCTCACCGGTATCAAGGCGTGCCGTGATGGTCTTCTTGTGGTAGAAGGTCGGGTATCCCTCGTACCTGTCGAGCATCGCTTCATCGAGCTTGGTGATCTGCCAGATGCCGACCGGGACGAACTCCTTCTTTGCCGGCCGGATCGTCGCGTAGTTCCCGGTCTTGGAACCTCTGTAAATGAGCTCCCAGCCATCGAGCCACCCTGAGGCATATGGGACAGCCTGCGGACACCGCTGAGCCATCCTGGCCTTATCCAGATTGCTCCCATAGGCAATGTAAAACTTTCGCCTGCCTGCCGATCTCCTTATCCTTGCCATATCACACCTCCCTGATACTGTTGACGCTGTACCCGCGTCCATCACATGTAAGCCATACCGGACGGTTATGCTTGTAGAACCTTCTCTCCGCTTCTGACGGAGATTTTGCCCTGATGATATTCCTCCCGTCCTCGTATCCATCTGAATCGTAGTATGTCCATGAAAGTTCGTAGCGCTTCATATCGGATCCTCCTTATCCTACCTTCGTTCCATGAATTGTTTCGTCTTCCGGAAGCTCCGGGGCGCTTTCACGCCCGGAGTTCATTCCGTATGTGATCAGGTTGCTGATGATCTCCTCGTAGCTCAATCGCCCACCTCCTTACGCTGCTTCCGCTCCGGTATCAAGCCCTGCGCTCTTGCGGAGCTCTGCCAGCATGTGCAGTCTGCAGGTCTTGAATTCCTTACCGCTAAGGCCGAGCCTGTGGGTGAGGAGTGTGTGCATCAGGCGTTCCTTCTGGACTGCCGTATAGTTCTTGGTGGAGCGGAATGAGAAATTGTCTTCGGAAGTGATCGCCCATGCGCTGAGAGCCAGGCAGAACTGGACGTATGCTTTGATCTTCCCTGCGTGGAGGGTGCTGTTGAAGAGGCGGAACTCGATGGTCCCTTTGGAGAAGAATGCGTGGAGATTGAGGCCGTGATAGCGGGTGGGGTTGTAGTGCTGGTGGTCAATGCCTGAGCAGTAATCGTCGTTCGCGCGGCTGTACCAGATCTGTTCTGCAGCTGTCCTTGTGATCTCGCCCTCGGCCTTCATCCTGCGGAAGAGCTTCTTTGATACCGGACGGCACCACCGCTCTTTGCGTTCTCCTACGTTGAGTGCGTCGTAGATCAGATCCTGTCTGCCTACCATGAAGCCCACCAGCCTGCGGAGGCTCGCTGCGTTGTGGTTGCTGCCGTCGACGTGGATGTGGATCCCGCAGGACTCGTTTACCACCGCGCCTGCCTTGCGGAGCGCCCGGATGATGTTCTGGTGCGTCTCGATGTCCTTGTAGGAGAGGACCGGTGTCACAAACTCTACACGGTGGTCATCACTTGCGAAGGATCCGTCCGTGTGCGTCGGTGCGATTGAGCTGTCTCTTTCGATGATCCAGTCACGTCCTTCGCTGTCGCGCACCACGCGCTTGTCGTAGCATCCGTTCGACGGACCTGATATCCTTGTGCTTCCGAGTGCCTCCGCGACTACCTTGGCTGCCTTGCTCCTTGAGATGCCTGTAAGTTCAACTTCGATTCCGAAACGCTGGTTCTTGATAAGCTCTGTCATGGTTTTGATCTCCTTTTCTTCTGTCCGGTGCCGTCATCACCGGTTGATGATTCTTGATGATTCTTGTTGATGATTGATGCTTGTGATTACTTTACGAGAAGCTTGATAGCCGGGACATCTGCGTAATCGTCTGCGCCCAGTTCAATGTAGGTCGCCTTGGCTGTGGTCATCTTCGTGACCTTGCATCCGGCTGCCTCGAACCCTGCGAGTATCCTCATCAGTGCGGTGGACTGTTCGCTTACGGAGAACTCCTTGATGCCGAGCCTCCTGAGGTCGTCTACGATATCTTCGAATCTGTCTGACATGAAGACGTCCGCGAAGTCCAGACGCTTGCATCCGGATTCTCTTGAGTGTCTGTAGGCGTCGTACACGCTAATGGCTACGCTCATTGCCTTGCCTTCCATGATGGCTTCCAGTTCGTTGATCTTCTTCATTTTTGTTACCTCCTTCGAATGTGTGTTTGCTTTGTTTATGTGCTTAGTGTATCACTCCCATGGGTGATGTCAATGGTGGATTGATAAAAAATACTATAAATGTAGTAAAAAATACTATAAAAATAGTTGCACAAGGGGAGCGGGAGTGATACTATGAGAACAGAGGAAACAGGTAGTCAGAATAGAAAGGAGGCCACAATGACCAGCATTGATAACCTTTACAGTATCATAGGCAACAGGGATGACGAGATCGACCGTATATATAAGGAAGCTGAACGAAAGATCCGGGAATCAGCTAAGGAGATGAGCACGGAAGCGATCATCGAAGCTCTGACCGAGATCAACGATTACGATGATGAGGACATCGGGAACCTGCTCCAGGACGAGCTGGAAGCCAGGGACAAAGAAGCGTTCGACGCGTGGCACGATGAACAGTATCCTTGCCCGCCGGCATGGGAGCATCTCCCGGAATTCTTCCTTAATAAAGGAACTGATTCCGGAGTCCCGGGCGGACGCTACTGGGAGCCGGAAGACGATCGGACAGACGAGGAACTGATGGCTGCGGCCGAGGAAAACAGCTACAACTACGAGGGCATGGAGCTCCCGTTCGAATAAGGAGGCAAAGGGCATGGCAAGACCGGAGAGAAAGGACTACTACACGGTGGTCAGGTACAGGAACACGGAAACCGATTGGAGAATCGATGTTGAGAACGTGGAAACGATCTACGCAACATGGACGGAAGCCGTCAGGCTGGCAAAGGCAAAGTACACAGTCAGGGGCACAAGCAAGAGACACGGAGAAATCCGGGTAGTATAAAGGAGGACAATGACATGACACTGACATGGGAAGAGAAGAGGACCGTGCGTGCGGTATTCGGTGAGCTGCTCCGGAAGCCGTACGGTGAGCTGAACAGCTATCTCGGATCGGTGACGATTAAGGAGATGCAGAGGCTGTACAACAAGCTGAGCTACGAGGAATACTGCGAAGAGCGCGGCATCCGCTATGAGGACATGACGGAAGAAGACTTCATCGACGCGCATCTGAGGGAGAACGAGTGCTGAAAGGAGGGGACATGACATATAAGGAGATTCAGGACGAGGTCGTGGAGAAGTACCGCATCAAACTCTGCCCCTGCTCAAAGTGCAGGGGACGGATGCATGCACACGTACGAGAGCGCAAGGTGTGCAAGTGGATCCAGCGGAACAGCGTGAACGCCACATTTGACCTTTTCCATGAAATCGGTCACATCGAGACCACGACGTCTTCGATGCGGCGCTGTGAATCGGAATACGCTGCCACCCGCTGGGCTCTGGATAGATGCAAAGAATATGGTATCAAAGTTCCGGAAAAGCAGTTGAAGCGGTATCAGGAATACATACTGCGTGAACGTGACAGAGGTATCCGCCGTGGAGGCAGAGGACTTCCAAGCGAGAATGCGCTCACCCTGTAAAGAAAACTCTCCGCCCCGGAGGTTACGATGGCAGAAAGGAAAAACAGAATGAACACAAACGATAAACTATATACGCGAGAGCCTGATGGAGAAATAGCGCGTTGGTATGTGTTCGGGTGGTACGGCCCTCGGTTTGCCGTCTCGCCTGTGCGCAATGCGAAGTTAAAAGACTTCAAGCGGTATTATCATGTGGATGATATAGGCAAAACAATCTTTTTTACCAGAAAGGAGGCCAGAGAATCAGCGGAATAAAGCCGCTAAATCATTTCATTTGCCCGCCCAGGAGGTCACGAAGGCATCAAGATAACAAAAACAACAGGAGGAAATGAAAATGGATTGCGAAGCCGCAAAACGTATGGAGGACTTTGCAAAAGAGATTCTTAGACAGACTCCGGCTATGCAGAAAAAGATGTGGGAAGCCCTAGAGCCTGTTTTGACGGCAGATGAAATTCACGGCCTTAAATGCTATGTCGGACTGTTCCATATGTTTACCGACGAGAGATATTTTGAATCGATCAAAAAATCTGTTGGAGAACAGCTTTACAACGAACTTCACAAATAAAATCAACCACCCGCCCCGGAGGTTACGAGGGCATAGGAGGATTTTATATGGACGTATTAAGAACATGGGTTGATAAAGATAGCAGACAGGAACGCGCAAAACTTTATCGAAATATTGACCCGGAAAGCATCTGTATAGTGGGGCATACTATCTATTTTGCACACGTCGGGTGCTACAAAAAGGGAACTACTACAACGAGTGAACATTATCGAATCGAACTTACTGACTGTCCTTTTTTTGTAACCGATTCAGAGGTGATAAAGCAGGAAATGAAGCGCTTTAATTTTACTGGTGATTTGGGATATTACAATCAGACTGCGGAACTAAAAAAATGACACAGCCCGCCACGGAGGTCACGATGGCAGAAAGGAGATATATGACAGACATTGGAAGGATTTGCCCGATATGCGGGAACACATATACAGCACGGCCGGCAATCTCGAGGGCTGACAACGAGACGGAGATCTGTCCCGAATGCGGGACGCGCGAAGCCCTGGCCGTGTGGAAAATCGCCAGGATGGTGAGGAAGAGCTTCGTTCCTGTTCCCGGACACACCTACTGCAATGAAGGCGGCGGGTCTTACAAGTGCCTCTCCGTCAGTCCTTTGACCGGAGACGCACGAATGAGGAACGTTAAGTCCGGGTGGACGTTCGATGCTCACGGCATCGGCATCTACCCGAACGGCTCAATAGATTGGGACTGGTCAAAGAACGGCTGTTTTGCGGAAGGAGAGTAAGATGATCAATCATGTTATGAAGTACTGGACCAATATCCGTGGTGAGCGTGTGGAACGTACCATCTATGAGTATCCGTACAGCTATGATGCTTTCGTGTTGTTCAAGGATCCGGAATGGAGCGAACATGACAAGGCAGATTATTCAGACCGGCTCCGCGAATGGGATCGCGCAAAATTCAACGAATGCTGCATGGCATTGTGGGGGAACACTGGACATGGATTCGCCAGACGGAGTGCTGCGGACGTTGAAAAATTCCTTCGGCTGTACTATGACGACGATAAGCTGAGGCTTACCGGGATAGAGCAGGAGTGCAATGTTTCGAGCGGATATCCGTACTGGATATTCTATTATAAGAGCAGAGACGAACTTGGAGGCCCATATGAAAGCGGTAATTATTATTGATATGCCTGACCGGTGCGACGCATGCCCGATCAGACATATGGGGCTTGCCTACTGCAACGTGGGCAAGTTCTCGACCAGCCACTACAATTCCGGGAAGCCGGTCGACGAGACACGCCGGCATCCCCGATGCCCTGCAAGACCACTCCCGCTGAAAATGTCACCGCCGACATTCAGGAATTATGACATGTACCGGGATGCGTTTAACTACTACTCCGGCTGGAACGACTGTATTGATTTCATCACCGGGGAGGTCAGTAAAGACCCGAGAGAGCAGTAAAGTCACCTGCGCGAGATTCAATGTGAAGAAAGGAAATGGAGATGACAAAGGAAGAACAGGTCCGAAAGAACAAGGCAGAGAACCTTCGGTATAAGAAGGCTGCGGTCTCAGGTCTGACGCTATGGGAGATCCGGGAGAAGCTTGGAGAGATCACAGAGGCCTGTGATGAAGTCGTCTACTGGATGGACAGCGATGATCAGACGCTCGTCGATGCCCTTGACGGTGACTATGAAGATGCCGAGAGGTTCAAGGCGGATTTCGCGGTGCTGTCAGCTGATGCCGACAGGATGAATGAAGGCATGTACGAAGTCTGGGAGCCGGAACGGTTCGACGACATTCTGGTCGTCAGCGGGATCGGAAATCAGAGAGGCGAGACACTGATGGGATATGATACCTATGAATGCGATTACTATGGTATCAATCCGTTCCTTGGCGGATGGGCGGAGAAGGAAAGCACGAAGAGGCTCGAGCGCCTTACGAAAAGGGAACTGCTTGAGCAGATGGCGCAGACCGTCTCGATCACGTTCGCGTTCCTCGGGATCCAGAGCCGGTACCAGGACCTGAAGGCGGCGATGGATATCCTCCGCGCCCAGAACAAGGAGTATCTGGATTCTGTCAAGTTGCTGAACGAACTGCACGCGCAGCTCTGGAACGAATGGGGGCACATGGATTACAAGGTCGAGCGACAGATGGACGCGATCATTCAGCGGATGCCTCAGGAAGCCTTCTTATAATGGAAGGAACTTTAAGTTGCCCTTGCAATCATGTCCGGTGGTGGGTTACAATGTGTCCCGCAGTAGCATCCGGGCACAGTATTTTTGATACTGTTGTGATACCGCCGAAAATCGCGGTTTGATACCAGAATGATACTGACATTCTCCAGGACTCAAAACAGGAGGGTTGAAAACCTTGGAAAATAAGGGAAAATCTGGACAGAAAACCACCCAAAAAACACAGAAAATGGACCGGATAATCAGGACCGAATAATCACCAAAAACCCGGGAATGCCGTATTTATGCGGCTTCCCGGGTTTTTTTATTTGTCTTTGATACTATTTTGATACCAAGAATGATAATTCCTGCCTCAAAAAGCCCTTTTTTTGATACTATTGCAGCCAAAAACTGCGTTTCAGGGCTCCCCGGGCACATCCTCGTTGATGCTGTTGATCTGCTCGTCAAGGCGCTTCGCGAGCTCGATGTCACGTCCTGCGTACAGGTGTGAATATGTCTTCATCGTGGTCGTCGCGTTCTTGTGACCGACCCTGTCGGCGATCTGTTTCACGTTGAACCCCATATCGATGAGCATGGACACATGCGAGTGACGGATGTCGTGGATACGGATCGGCGGGAGCTGGGCCCTCGAAGTGCAGTTCCGGAACTCGTTCCACAGCCCTGCCCTCTTGAAATAGAATATCCTCTGGTCCGGAGCGCAGTCAATATCCTTTACGTACTGCTTGAGCTCTTCGTATACGGATTTCGGGAGCGTGACGATGCGCCGGCCGGACTCCGTCTTCGGCGTGAGGATGATGTCCTTCCCCTCGACGTTCGCGAAGTTCTTGTAGATGTCAAGCGCGTAGGTCTTGTCTATGAGGTCCCTCGGCGTGAGAGCCAGGAGCTCCCCTTCCCTAAGACCGGAATAGAACAGGACGTTGAACGCCACGTGATACGGCCTCTTGTCCTCATGTGCAAGGTAGATCTCGAACTGGTCCTTTGTCCAGATCTTCATCTCTTCGGCTTCATACTTCCCCATCGGCCCGACGAGCCGGCATGGGTTCATTGTGAGCCCGTAATACTTCATGCAGAAGGTCATGACGTTCGACAGCTCCCTGTGCATGCTCGCAAGGTACGTGTCCTTGAAAGGCTTGCCGTTGGCGTCCCTGTACTGGATCATCTCGTTCTGCCATGCGCGGATCGTGTTCGCATCGATATCGCATATCCTCATCTCGCCGAAATACGGCACGAACTTCGAATTGATCAGCGCCTTCTTGAACCGCATCGTCGTCGGCTTCAGCCTGAGAGCGCAGTCGGCCTCATAGTCCTGTATCATGTACTTGAACTCTATCGTCGGCCTCTTGCACTGCCCGTTGATGAAATCCCTCTCGAATTCGAGGGCTTCCCTTCTCGTCGCGAACCCTCTCTTTGTTGTCCGTTTCTTTTCCCCCTTCCAGTTGGTATAGTAGAAGCTGGCATACCAAAGCGTCTTGCCTGCAGTGTTCTGGTACTTGTAAGCGGGCATAACTACCTCTGTCATTCTATTGCTCTTTCGCTTCCCTCCTTTGCGCCAGGAGGGCTTTTTTCAGCTCTCCCATAACAACGTCCCTGTAATCCTCCGAAAGTTCTCTGTAGGCCTTTACGAGCTTCAGTTCATCATCGCTCAGAGTGTGCAGGTCGACGGCTGCCTGTGACGGGGAATCCAGCAGGTAGTCTGTGGACACCCGGAAGAATTGGGCGAGCTTCGATGCCTGCTCGATCGTGAGTTCCGTATATCCCCTCTCAAGGTTCGAAATGACCTGCCCTGAAAGCCCCACGCGCGACGCGAGTTCCTTCTGGCTGAGCTGCCTGTCGGTGCGGAGGTTCCGCAGCCGTTTTCCCATCTCGTTCATGCTTTACCTCTCTGTCCCTCAGCTGACCATTTCCATGCACCTGAGGAATCCCCTGGCCTCGCCATACAGCTCCGCCCTGTAAACCGACGGGAGCCGTTCGAGTGTTGACATTAGTCCTAATATATCTGGATCAAGTGAAGAGCCGCCACGAACCGGCACAAGCCCGTCAAAGGATATCCCGGTCCCGTTGTCATGGATTTGCACATTGAATAGTTTCATAAGGGCATCCAGCTTTTCGTCGGATATCCCTTCAAGTTCCTGATCGGCTGCCTGACGCAGGGCTGCCGACAAATACGTCCGGATAAGGTCCTTTTGCACCTTGGTCATGTTTACCTCATTTCATTATCCCAAAAGAGACGGCAGTATCCACAGGTTGTCGGAATACTCGCCGATCTGGTTGTCCGCGATGTTCTCAGCCTTGACCGCATCGATGGTAGCCTTCGGCACGTCGAAGGAGATGACCTTCCCCTCATCGCCGCTCTGCATGTCAGCGACCGCCCAATACTGGATCTCCGTGAAGATATCACCGTGCTGGTTCTTGATGATGTCCGCAACGTTGAAGTAGTTCTGCTCGATCGTGAGGTTGTTCGTCAGGCTCGGCTCTATCTTTGCCTTGACCACCAGCATTGTCCCATTGATGTATGCTTCGACAAATTTGCCATGCTTGATCTCAATGGCATCCTTGTCGTAATTGTAGAGACTGCCCGTCCCGCCATACAGGTAGATGTCACGGACGTTCTCATATGTGAGCCCGTGCGCTTCCGCCACCTGGCTGATCAGCGCGTCCTCGGCAGCCCTGACCTTGTCTCCATCCGTCTCGGTGGCAAGGTCTCCGTTCAGGTAGGCGTCGTTCATCAGGTCGTTGATCTCGTTATAAACGATGCGCATCTCTGCCGGATCCGCGATCCCCTTCAGCGGGTTCCCGTCCGGGAGCGCATCCGGATCCGCGGCTTCTTCCACAACGGATTCTTGTACGGATTCCTCTGATACAACAGATTCTTGTGTGACGGACTCTTCCACAACTGATTCCACAACTGATTCCTCAACTGCGGATTCAACTGCCGGCTCCTCCGCCGGTTTCGTAGATTCTTTTGCGCCGCCGCATGCGGACAGCGCGAGTGTCGCCCCGATCAGGAGCGCGACCAGGTTTCTTTTCATATATCCCTCCTTAAATAAAATCAAACCTGATCCCTTCGGTACCACTCGAAGGGCATTATTTTGCCTGTTTCTTTTCATTGTGCAGACCGTAAGTATGCTGCATTTCCTCAGCCCGTCCTATGAGACGCAGCTTTCCTTCACCGGTGAGATTGTGGAACAGCTTCAGCAGCTCCTGATCGCGTTGATCGGATGCGAAATGATGCCGCTCTTCCTCGTTCCCCGTCAGCAGGTATTCGCAGGAGATTCCCAAAAATTCGCAAATGGGGATGATGTAGTCCGGAGAAATATCCCGGTTCTTCGTCCGCCAGTTGCTTATGGTGCTTTCCGGTATCCCTGTGGCGCGCGATAGCGCCTTGGCTGTCTTCCCGCTTTCCTTCAATGTGGTGAATAGGCGGGCCGTAATTGTAGATCTGCTCGAATCATTACCCGTATTCATAGGCTGTCACCGAATCTCCAAATAAAAATTCGCAAATGGGTATTTTATATGTTGACAAATTCGTAAATGGGGATTATATTATAAATGTACTTTAAAAATGTAAGATACAGAGTGCAAAAATAAGGCGGCTGCAACCGCCCGGGCCTTATCCGATTGGCGTCTGAAAGGCTATGACACTCTTGTATTATACAACCGCTGTTACCATTTTACAAATGTAAACAGCCACGATTGGAGGTGATGAGGTGCAGGAAAACAGTCGTCCGCTCCCTCGCTGGTGCAAGGACGTCAAGATACAGATGATCGAGAAAGACATGAAGGTGAATGACCTTGCAGACGCTGCCGGGCTTTCGAGGGTCTATGTCTCCGAAATCATCTGTGGCCGGAGGATCGCTCCCGAAGCAGCGGGAAAGATCTCCGAAATCCTGGGAGTGGATACTCCCTATTTGGTTCCATAAGTAAATTATACCAGAGGAGGATAAAAGATGGTGCGTGAATCGCACACGAAATGCGGCCAGAATGTGTTCATTTCAGCACGTGAGGAAGCCGCAAAAAGGAACGAGAGGTTCTCGAACAAGACCAGCGCGGCCGAAGCCCTTGGAATGGACCGGTCGAGGCTGTCACGGATCGAGCTCGGCGTCATCAACCCGTACCCGGAAGAAGTGCTGCTGATGTCGGCGGAATACCACTGTCCGGAACTCAGGGCGCATTACTGCAGGAACATCTGCCCGCTAGGGAAGAACGTTCCGCAGCCGGACGCGAACAGCATTGACCGTATCACGGTCAGGGCGATGAGCAAGATCGAAAAGCTGAAAGAAGCGAAGGACATCCTGCTCGATATCACGGAAGACGGTATTATCGATGAATCGGAAGTCCCGGAGCTGACCAAAGTGCTTGACGCACTTGACGAGGTTGCAAAGGTTGCAGCCGACCTGCGGATGTGGGTCGAGAAGAATATAGCAACAGAATAGGAGGCACACAAATGGGTTGCACGGTATACAAGGACAGGGAAGTCCGTTCCTACTACAAAGCGGAAGATATCATGGATATGCTTGACGTCAGCAGGAGCAAGGCTTACTCCATGATCCGGGATATGCGTGCGGAACTGCTGGCACTCGGGAGGATATCTAACTGCTATCCATCCGGGCGGATCCCGAAGAAATACTTTGACGAAAGGTGCCTCATCGAATAAGAAGGAGGCGAGAAGATGTATTTCGTGGAATGCCCGGGATGCGGAGCACACCTTGACCCGGGTGAGAAGTGCGAGGAATGCCAGGAAAGAGAGCAGGAACTTGCACGGAAGGCCGCAGAGATGGCGAGGATATTCATCACCGAGAGCACCGGCCAGATGCGTCTGGCAATCTGAGGGAGGTGTCATGAGCAAGGTAAGAGCAAGATACTTGGAACAGAGGAAGCGGAAGATAGAACGCTGCATCCTGTGGGCGGGAGTAGAGATCGCAAAGATGACGGTCGTCTTCCTGTCGACCATGGCGATGTACTCCGTGCTTTCCATCATTGCCTACAGCGAGAGAGGTTACGATGCTGTGGGGGGAGAGGTCATAGCGGCAGCGCTCTTCGGTGCTTTCGTGTTCAACGGTATCAGGGAACTGGGGAACCCTTTCGGGGATCCCGCTGAAACAAAAGAAGACACCATCTGAGCCTGTTGACAGGATTGGAAAGTTTGACGGCCTTTCCGATCCCCAGGGAACAGATGATGTCACCATGACAGCGCTAAGTGGCGCTACAACTGTATCTTAACAGATGCAGACGAAAATGAAAAGAGGTTTTTATGAACGAAACAAAGAACTTTCTTGCCGAGATCAAGGCAAGGTACCCGGACTGCAACATCCTTATCCCGCAGTCCAGTGTCGAACAGGTCAGCCCGTTCCTGAGCTACAGCATCGCGCAGGTGCAGGCAGACCTTTCGGAAGAGTCCGGAGACGTGTTCAAGGTGGGCTCGACAAAGGTAGGCGACAGTTACGTAGACCAGTATTCACTGTCCAAGCCGCTCCTTAACAAGATGGCGCAGGCAGCCGGCATCGTATTCGATTACAGCACGATGCGCACACAGTTCAACGCGGACAACCCACCAACAGTGGTCACCTGCTCCATTGCCGGCTCCATGCGCCGTCCGGATATGACATGGCGTACGGAAGCCGATTCAAAGACGATCTCCGTCAAGGACGAGGAAGTCAAGTACAGGATGGAAGCGGAAGAGAAAGCCAAGAACGGCATCGCTGATCCGCGGCAGGCGGAAGCCGCTGCGAAGCTCTACGATGGACAGTGGTTCGAGACCACCAACAGGTACAACCGCAGGGTCAAAGGCTTCATGGTCGCTGAGAAAGACCGGCCGAAGTATATCGACCGCTATGTGAAGACCAATCTCGCCCAACTCCGCAAGACCTGGGCGGAGAAAGCAATGACGGGCGCGAAGCTCCGCGTCATCCGCTCACTGCTCGGGACAAAGGGAACATATACGAAGGCAGAACTTGAGAAGCCCTTCGTGATCCCGACGGTGGCATTCACGCCCGACTACAGCAATCCGATGGTACAGCAGCTCCTTCTCATGCAGGCGATGGGAGGCGCGAACAGCCTGTTCGGAATGAACAGCATCCAGACCACTGCGGTACCCGCCCCGGAGGCATCAGAGGTCATTGACGAGGGATTCGTAAGCGACCGCACCGAAGAGGATGAGGCGCGCGAGGAATACGCCGGAAGCATGGAAGAGTACGAGCCTGAACCGCCGCGCAGGAATCCCGCACCTGTACAGCCGGCACCCGCCGCATACCAAGCACCGCCGGCACAGCAGTACTACAGCGAGCCCACGCAGGATGAAGGTAACTTCTGCGTGCAGTGCGGGGCGCCGATCACTGGGAATGTCCGCGAATACTCTATAAAGAAATTCGGTGAGGCGCTCTGCTACGAATGCCAGAGGGAAAGGAGGGCGCAGCAGTGAAGATCATCAAGGTGGACACAGACAATAAGACCGAAGTCCTCGATTTCCCGGAAGGCACGATCATGGAAGAGCTCGAAGCCCTGAGAACCATGGTGGGACCGAAATGCAGGCTGGTAGAGCATGTGCGCCCCATGAAGCTGTACACAGTGTTCGGCGCACCGTCCAGCCCCAACCGGATGAAAAGCTCCGCGGTGTCGATGCTCGTCGACGAGGAAGGCATCCTCAGCGGGCTTCCGCTGAACCATCTCGGCAGCTGGCTGTACGGCACTGAGAAACACGGACACCCGATCGTGGGGAACATACTTTTCGTCGGAGAATACGACACGGGTGACGGTTACAGCTTCTGCGGTCTTTCCGATGAAATGCTGAATAAGCTGCTCCCGCAGATCAAGGGAGTGGCCGACATGATAAATACATTTATTATCTCCGAGGGAGGTGGAGCGGAATGAGAATTTTGCATACGGCCGACTGGCATATCGGCGACTTTAAAGGCCCTGTGAAAGACGGGCGGAACCTTAGATTCGATGATACTGCGGACTGCCTTGATGCCCTCTGCAGGAAAGCTGAAGAGATACGGCCGGAACTGGTCCTTATCTCCGGGGACATCTTCCATCAGGAGCAGGTCGGCCCGGTAAGGTACGGCAAGGAAGTCATCCTTGCGTCAAGGACGATCGAACGGCTGGCGGACGTTTCCGGATGTGTCGTGGCTATGCGCGGCACACCTAACCATGACGGGCAGAGCCAGTGGGACGTCCTGCAGGAGATCCTCGACGGCTTCGATAACGTGGTGGTGACAACAGAACCGCATATCGTTGAATCGATGTTCGGCACGATCGTCTGCATCCCCGGATTCAACAAGCAGGATTTCAGGGCGAAATACCCCGGGCTTTCCGCAGACGAGGAAGACCGCACATGGACAGAAGCGATCAAGACGATGGTCATCGGGATGAGAGGCATGTGCAAGGCAGGCAAGCCGGCGTTCCTTATGTCCCACTACACCGTTCCTGGCGCTTCTGCAGAAGGATCGCAGGTAGCGTGCTTCGCGGATTTCGAGCCCTGCATCCCGAAGGAAGCCCTTATCGCAGCGAACTACGACGGCGTGTTCCTCGGGCACCTGCACAGGCCGCAGCAGATCGAGAACATGAATTCCGGGTTCTATTCCGGAGCAGTCAACGCCCTGCGCTTCTCGGACGAGGGGCAGGAGAGGGGCTTCTGGATCCACACGTACGAAGGAATCGAGCGGACAGGAAGCGAATTCGTGGAGACGCCCTACAGGCGCTTCAAGACGATCGAGTGGTCCTTTGAGGATGTCGACAATTACCTGAGCTTCGGCAAGGCTGCGCTTCTCACCATGGGCCTCGATATCAAGGACTGCATTGTCCGCATCAAGTACAGCTGCACCAGCGAGCAGAAGAAACGCCTCAACGTACCCGTGCTCCAGACGGAGCTTGAGGAGCTCGGCGCTTTCTATGTCGCATCGATCGAGGCGGAATCCATGATCGAGGTCAACAACCGCAACATCCTCTCCGAGGAAGCCGACCCGCTCATGTGCCTGAAGGAATGGCTGGAAGAAAAGAGCTACAAGGATCCGGATAAGATCGCTGAACTCGCGGAGCCGATCATAGCCGCCGCGAAGGCATCCAGCACGACCTATTCTATGTCCGGCGTGTTCTCCCCGGTAAGTATCAAGGTACAGAACTACCGCACATACAAGGAAGCGGAATTCGATTTCGACAATGTGACCTTCTGCTCCATCAACGGAGTGAACGGAGCCGGCAAGTCATCGCTCTTCATGGATGCGATCAGCGACTGCCTGTTCGAGATCACAAGGGAAGGCGATAAGAATTCCTGGCTCCGCGCTACTGACGACACAAGGTCAGGCTCCATCGAGTTCGTATTCGACATCGGGAACCAGCGGTTCCGCGTCACAAGGACGAGGACGAAATCCGGAAGGGGAACGGTGAACATCTCAGAGCTCGGTGAGAACGGCGAGTGGAACAGCCTCAGCAAGGAGAAGGCCAACGACACGAACAAGGAGATCGAGAGGATCCTCGGCATGGACAGTATGACCTTCCGCTCCTGCGCCCTGATCATGCAGGACCAGTACGGCCTCTTCCTCTCAGCCGGCAAGGATGACAGGATCGCGATCCTCGCGAAGCTCCTCGGCCTCGGCATCTACGATGTCATGGAGCTGGACACAAGGAAGCGCCTTGGCGACGCTAAGCGCGAGCTCATGGCACTCAAGGAAGAGGAACGCATCAAGAAACAGCAGATCGAGGACAAGGGCGACGCTGAAGCGGAACTTGCCGCTGCGAACGCTATCCTCGTGGAATGCCTGCAGAAGAAGCAGGATGCCGATGGCCGAAGGACAGAGTTACTCAAGGTACAGGCTGAATACAATGGCGCGAAGACAGCGCTCGACAGGGCTAGCAGCGAATACATGGCATCATCCAGAAAGCTCAGTTCGAAGCAGTCGGCTTACGACCAGCTGGGTGAGCGTGTGAAGTCGATTGACGAGTCACTTTCCGATGCACCTTTGATCAGGGAAAGCGCTGGCGAGTACCGCAGGATCGTGAGCGAGATGGAAGTGCTGGCACCGTCTGTAGCGCAGTACGGCGCGCAGAAGAAGCTCCTTGAAGATACGCAGAACCGGCAGCGCAGTGCCGAGGCCGAGGCATCAAAACAGCGTTCCCGGAAGAACCAGCTGCAGGTATCGCTCGACAACCTCTATACGCCTCCGGCGGATTATAACGAGCGGATCGCGGAACTTAGTGACCTTGAGAAGGAGCTGGCAGATTTTTCCGAACGTTATAAGCAGGTGACGGCGATCAAGCAGAGATGGCAGGAAGAGGAACAGGAATTCTCACGCCAGTCGCTTTCCTTCGAAAATGCGATCGGCAACCTCGACCAGCTGATCAGGCGGGCCATGACACAGGAACAGTACATGAAGGATTCCGGATGTATCGATGCGGAGAATGCGAACTGCAAGTTCCTCGCACAGGCAAAGACGGAGGTCCAGTCGATCCCATCCCTGATTGAACGCAAACAGGAACTTGAGAAGGATTACACCGAATGCAAGGCAACGCATGAGGTGAGGGAACAGGACTTCAATTCTGAATGTGAGGCTGTCGGCTATGACTATTCTAGGCACAGCGAAGTAGCTGCACGGATCCGTGCGCTGACTTCGTATAAGGACGTAAGCCGGAAGGCTGCACATTCCGAAGTCCAGAGAGCCGCTATAACGGCTCAGATAGCCGAGGTAGATAAAATTATCGCTGACAGTGATGAAAACGCATCACAGCTCAATTTACGCGCTCAGGAACTAACGCAAATCGTTACAAACCTCTCGGAATCCGTTTCGAAGCACGAAGAACTGAAGACCCAGGCGAACAGGTTAAAACCGTTCATGGAGAAGGAAGCCGCGCTCCCGGTGCTGGAAGAGAGGAAGAGGAACGCTGTCGAGCAGATGGAATCCCTCGAGACCGAGCTTATCGAGTGCCGGGCTGAATCCATGAAAAAGTTCGAAGAATATGAGCGGTGCAATAAAGCACTGAACGAGATCTCATCACCGGCATCGCTGATCGTAGCGTGCAACGCTGAGATCCAGAATTACAACGAGGTCATCGACAGGACGAACCGGGCAAAGGGAGCCATCGAGCAGAGGCTGAACGACATCCGCCAGCTCAAGGATGAAGTCGAGGAGATCTCCGGAAGCATCGAACTCGTATCGAAGAAGACTTCCAGATATGAGATCCTCAAGACCGCATTCGGGCAGGACGGCGTGCCGCACCAGATCATCCGTAACGTCATCCCGTACATCACGGACACGGCGAACAACATCCTCGGAAGCATGACCGGTGGGAAGATGGGCGTCGAGTTCGTACTGGACAAGGTAACGAAGGGCAGGGACGGAGAGAAAGCCACCCTCGACGTGCTGATCAACGAATACGGAAAGACCCGCCTGCCGTATGCTTCAAAGTCCGGCGGCGAGAAGGTCAAGGCCTCCCTCGCGGTCATCCTCGCACTTGCCGAGGTAAAGACGGGAGCCGCCGGCATACAGATGGGAATGCTCTTCATCGACGAGGCTCCGTTCCTCGACCAGGACGGCACGGAAGCGTATGTGGACGCGCTGGAAGCCATCCGCAACAGGTATCCGGACACAAAGATCATGGCGATCACGCACGACGAGAACTTCAAGGCACGTTTCAGCCAGTCCGTCACGGTCATCAAGACAGACGATGGCAGCAAGGTCGTTGAGGATTAAGGAGGTAGAAAGTGGCGAAAAGGTATTACTGGTTAAAACTGCCGGATGACTTCTTTCGCCAGAAGCCCATTAAGAAGCTTCGGAGGATAGCTGGCGGTGATACCTACACCGTCATCTATCTGAAGATGCTCCTTGTAGCAATCAAGCAGGACTGCCGTCTGTACTTTGACGGGGTGGAAGAGGACTTCTGTACAGAGCTTGCTCTTGACCTGGACGAGGATCTCGATAACGTAAAAGTCACGGTCAGCTTCCTGCTCTCACAGGGGCTCATGGTGAAGGACGAGGAAGCTGAGTATTTACTAACGGAATGCGACAAAATGGTCGGTTCAGAGACCGCCGGAGCACAGCGCGTTAGGGATTATCGGAATAGAAAAGCGTTACATTGTAACACCGATGTAACACCAGTGTTACGTGACTGTAACGTAGAGAAAGAGATAGATACAAGAGTAAGAGAAGATACAAGAGATAGAGAAGAGTCAGAGTCAGAGAAAGAGAAAAGAGAAGAGATAGAGATTAGAGAAGATAAAGATACTCCTGCGCATAAAGCGCAGAGGACAAAGGATGCAAATGCACTCTTTGAATATCTCTGGAACCTGTACCCGAAGAAGCGCGGCAAGGGAAGCGTATCTCTCACCCAGAAGAAAAAGCTCCTGAAGATCGGCAAGGAACCGATGGAGCAGGCGATAAGGAATTATATGCACGACATTGAGGTCAACGGTACGGACATGAAGTACGTGAAGAACGGTTCCAGTTTCTTCAATTCCGGATATGTCGACTATCTCCCGGAGAATTACGTTTCCTACCCGACCACGAGGACCGGAAAGAGGTACCAGTCTACAGCTGAGTATATGGAAGCTACGAAAGGATGGAGCGATGGCATCACAGACGATGACAATAGCTGAATTCGATAATATCCGTGCGGCGCTTAAGAGCGCATGGCCGTCAGCGAACATCATGCCCGACAAATTCTCCATAAATCTCTGGTACAAGATGCTGAAGGACATACCGTACGCCGTCTGCTCCGCAGCCGTAATGGAACTGATGGGGACAGAGAAGTTCGCACCGTCGATCGCGCAGATCCGTGAGAAGAGCCTGAGCTATCTCGAGGAGCCTGACAAGGAAGCGGGCGAGGCATGGGAGTTCGTCCGAAAGATGATACGGAAGCACGGCTACCCGGAAGAGGAAGAAGCGCTCGCGGAAATGGACGAGCTGACGCGGTCAGCCGTCAGGTCAGTAGGATACATCGATATCTGCAGGTCTGAGAACATCGCTGTGGAGCGCGCGCACTTCCTGAAGATATACGACACGCTGAGGACCCGGAGAAAGGTCGACAGGAGCCTGCCTCCCGCAGTGCTGGCAAACAGGCAGAGGATACTGGCTCGGATAAAGACAGAGAACGAAAGCGCGCCAAAGCTGGAAGAGGGGTGATGCCATGGCTAAGAAAGACAATGATATCAATCTGAACAACACGGAAAAGGAATTCATGAACCGGTTCCAGAAGCTGTGCCACACACGCCAGAGCTGGGAGGTGTGGGCAGACATGGTGAACATGTTCGCCCGGTCATATTCGAACTTCCCGGAGAGCGTCGCGGTGGCGGATCCGGAACAGCGGTCCGAGAGGTGGAAGAAGCGGGAGAAGGAATACCTGCATCTTATCGGCAAGTACCCGAAGGACGATCAGAAACTGTTCCCGGAGATGCACGCACTCATGGTCACGGAGCTGGAACGCAGGAGAGGGGATTTTCTCGGGGACATGTACATGAAGCTGAACCTCGGGAGCCACTGGCACGGACAGTTCTTCACACCGCAGAGCGTTGCGTCGCTCATGGCGGAGATCACAGTGCCGAAGGACAGCGTAAAGGCAGAGATAGAAGAGAAAGGCTTCATTTCCATCTGCGACCCTGCATGCGGCGCGGGAGTCAATCTTCTGGCTGCGGTCCACAGCATGTCGATGGCCGGCATCAACTTCCAGGAGCGGGCAATGTTCGCCGGACAGGACATCGACAGCATCGCCGGGCTAATGTGCTACGTGCAGCTGTGCGCGTTCGGATGCGCCGGGTATGTCTGCATAGCGGACACGCTTGTGAATCCTATGACGGGAAACGATCCTCTGCTGGTGGTCGAGAAGCCTGATCAGGACTGGTGGTACACGCCGGCATGGTTCACGCCGATATGGGCAGGTAGGAGAACGGCACACCAGATGGACCTCGTCATACGGAGGACTGGCAGGGAACGCGGAACCGTCCCCGGGAGCACATTCACATTCAACTTCCAGAATGGGGCGGTCAGTTATGGATAACACGCTGCTCGACCGCGTCTATTACGGGGTACGCGCCGTGCATTACATGCAGGGCAAGCAGTACAGGGTCAGGTACGCGCGCGCCAGGGACGGGAAGTTCATAGGCGACATGCCGATACAGGGGCTGGGACAGCCGTGGACAGAAGAAACGCTCAGGTTCTCCGTGACCAGACTGTTCGCAGACCACTGGGAATACAAGCGCAGGCGAAAGAAGGAACATGGAGAAATGCTGCACGAGTTCTTCTTTGATTTTGAGAAAGGAGTCACTAAATATGGCTGAGATTACAGCAATCGCACCGAACCCGGAAGGAGAGATGGTCGTTGTCAATGTGGCGGAGCAGGCAATCAAGAAGCTCGAGAAAGAGCTGGCAGCCAACAAGGAACCGTACGCGCAGGCGATCATCAACTACCTCATCGGCAGGGTAAAGGAGAGCAACAGCCTCGCAATGGATGTAATGCAGGAGCATAAAACGTGGCCCGGATGCTGGGATTACATCTACGCAAAGGCAAGCAAAGCGCCGAGGAAAGGCAACTGCGCAGCGATCGAGGACAAAGTCGTCTTCGAATGGGCTGAGGATTATTACCACGCAGAGTTCAGTAAAAAGAATGACTGGGCGAAGACAAAAAAAGAAAAGGAGACAGACGATGCCCTTGTTGGCGCATCTGTCGCAGGAGCGATGAAGTCCGCAGGATTCGACAAGAAATCCAAGTCAGCAAAGAAGACAACGAAGACGGCAAAGAAAGCGGAGCAGACCACAGAAGGTTCTGAACCGCCCAAGGCCGAGAAGCCGAAAAAGGCAGCCAAAGCCGAAAAGAAGGAAAAGGCGCCAAAGGCTCCCGACAGGGATGCCCCGGACAAGAAGGAAAGCAAAGAGAAGAAGAAGCCGAAGAAGGATAAGCAGATCGAAGGCCAGATGTCTCTCGAAGACCTGTTCGGCGCGTTCTAAGGGGGGTGAGGGTATGAACAAGAAGGAGCTTTCAAAAATCCCCCGCCCGTCGCCGATCCCGACCAGCGAGAAGCACGGAGCCATGAAGTTCGTGACGACCGAGGAACTTGAAACGCCGGACGGGCACGTGCTCGTGCTCAACGTGTTCCGGCAGAAGAAAGGCGACAGCGATATCGTACCGGAACAGCGGACGTTCTTCACGGAGGACGACTACATCACGCAGGACCTGAGCACGCCGAAGACCAAGTGGAAGACAGCTGCGTTCCATAACGACTTTGATTTCGGGAAAAGCACAAAGCAGTTCGTCAGCATGGACGACTACAACAGGTTCCGCAGGTTCCTCGAAGGCTACAGGTACGAGCCGAGATCATGGAAGCCGAACCCTGACATCTGGGACGACTGCAGCGTGTATCAGGAACGTGTGATGGCAAAAAGGCTCAAGGACAGGCATCAGGCGGAAAAGGACGCGATCGATGCAAGAATGGCGGTGCTCGGTGACATACCGGAAGAATTCTTCGAATGGGTGAAGGATGACGCCCTGCGCAAGAGCCAGTACATATTCTTCCGCCCGCAGGAAAAGAGCCGGAACATGATATGGTGCACGTGCTCCGTATGCGGTCAGACATTCGTCGCGGACAAAAGGATCATCGGCGCAAAGAACAAGGAAAAAGGCGAGTGCCAGAAATGCGCCAGCCCGATCACATTCCGGTCATACGGCATATTCCCGTCGAAGCATACGGACAGCATATACGCCACCTACGTGGAGCGGCTGCCGGTCGGTTTCTGCCTCAGATATTTCTTCGCAGAAAGGAAATACAAGAAAGATTCGCTCGGGATCCATCGTCTGCCAGATAAATACCTCGAGGTCACCCGTGAATTTATCCGGTATGCGGCGAATGGAATCGCAATTTCGAAAGGATTCCAGTGGGATTTCTTCAAGAATGAAAAAACACGGCGCTGGTGCCACGAGAGGGAGCGCAGCTCCATGTATGGAGGCACGACGTTGTTCAACTGCTACGTGAGCTGCCTGTACCCGGGAAATCTTCCGGAAGCATGGGAACACACGCCGATGCAATGGTCGGCGCTCGAGATCCTGTCAAGGGCGACGCCGGGCAATCCAGCTAGGTACTGGGACGTGATAGAAAGCCCGGGCAGTTACAGGGCATTGGAAATACTGGCAAAAGCCGGGTTCCACAACATGGCGCACGAGCTCATCGAAACCGGACGCGGTACCTGGGGCGGCGGAAAGGGCGTCAACGAACAGGGGACAGACCTTGGCTCGGTTATGCAGCTGGACAAAAAAGAGCATCCGAACAGGGAGAATATCAGAACACTCAGACAGATCAACGCGAGGATCCGCCATCTGGTACTCATGCAGTATATCGACGGGATGGAGATCAGCATAAAGCCGGACGTGCTTGTAAGGTTCGACAACATCTTCGGGATCAACAGAGATCTGTTGGATCCGACGAACCGAAACGCGACGCTCTATAAGATATGCCGGTATATCGAACGCCAGCACGACAGGAATAAGAGGAAGAGCGCCCAGAGCATCGGGAGAGACTGGCTTGAATACATCGAATGGTGCCGAGAGCTTGGAGTGAACCTCAATGACGACTTCCACTATTTCCCGCCGGATTTCTACAAGGAGCACGACCGGGTAGCGGCAGAATACAAGGCGCACGAAGACGAGATCGAGGCGGAGAAGAAGCGCCGGAACGAGATCATGGCAAAGAACCGCATGGAACTCGTCAGGGAGTTCATGGAAGACATCTTCAGCAGGAACGACGGCGAGGAAGCGTTCATGGTCCGCGGCAATGGTCTGATACTGCTGGTGCCAAAGGACGCGAATGAGATCAAGGCCGAGGGCGAGGCACTTCACCACTGCGTCGGCACCTACATCAACCGGGTGGCCAGTGGCGAGACGAGCATCTTTTTCGTCCGAAAGGCGAAAATGCCGGACGTCCCGTACTTCACGATGGAGTTCAAGGACGGCAAGGTCGAACAGTGCCGGGGAAATCGCAACTGCGACATGCCTCCCGAGGTAGAGGCGTTCACGAAAGTATTCGAGCAGAAAATGAAAGAGGCACTGAAGGAGAAAGAGGTGATGCTGCATGCAGGGTAAGATCGTGATCCGGAGCATCCGGAAGGGAAGTGTCCAGTGGAACGAGGAAGACAGGCAGAAGCTCGGGGCGCTGCTCCTCACATGCGGGTACACCGTCCGCATCGGACGGCAGGCAGTGCCCGGCACAGGATCAGGAAAGAGGAAACCGACGATGGAATACGTGATCGAGGCATGGGAGGAAAGCGATGAAGAAGAGAAGCTGCAGAAGGACTAAGGCGGAGGACGCCATGCACGACCAGGCGGTACGGCTCCGCAAAATGACGGATGAACAGCTCGTCGGGTATATCAGGGATAAAGAGACTGCCGCATATGAGAACGGCCGTCAGAGGGCTTCTGAGGAGCTCTCAGCCACAGCCCAAAGCGTCCCGCAGGAGATGACCGCAAGCGAACTGATCCAAAGGATAACCAACGACAAGATACCCGGGATCGGGTCTGTCACCATCAATAAAATCTGGAAGGCGGCGAGGGGATATGGCATTGCAATCTAACCAGAGGCTCAAGGGGCTCCGGAGCAAGAGCACGGGGGCACTGTTCGAGGAAAAGATCATATTCGCAGAGCTGTACTACCGGAACAATGGGTACTGTTTCATCCAGAAGACACCGGAACCGATGCATGTGCTGAGCCCACTCAAGGGAAAGCCGGGACATTTCGAGGCGTGTTTCGAAAAGCAGGCCCAGCCGGACTTCCGCGGTATCCTCTGCGACGGGTCGACGATCCTGTTCGACGCGAAACATACGGACACGGACAGGATCACCCGCCAGGTGGTAACAGCGGAGCAGGAGAAATGCCTTGACGTGCACGAGAAGTTCGGCGCGCACTGCTTCATCATCGTATCGATCCGGTTCGAGAATTACTACCGGGTGCCATGGAATATCTTCCGGGACATGAAAGAGCATTTCGGGCACAAGTACATGAATGAAGCAGAGCTCGCCCCGTACCAGATCAAGAACACGAACGGAATACTGCGGTTCCTCGATGGGATAGAGATCGCAGAGAAAGGAAACGAATGAAAGTCTTTAAACATGAGCTGGTCGCAGCTCTCAAGAACCTGAAGACGGTCATACCGAAGGGACAGAACCTGCCGGGTCTCCACGGCATCCTCGTGGATGACGGTGTGCTGACCGCATCGAACACGGAACTGACAATGCAGATGACGCTGGCAGCGTCAAAGGGCGAACGTTTCATCATCCCGGAGAACGCCTTCGCACTGATCGAGAACCTTCCTGAGGGAGAGATCACCATCACCGAGGAAGATTCAAGGATCCGTATATCGACATCGAAGATCAAGAACCAGTTCCCGACCTATCCGGCGGACGAATTCATCTACGCAAAACCGCTCGTCAGCGTGAACAAGACGAACGTGTCCGGCCCGGAACTGATCAAGGCGCTCAGGCGTGTAGAATTTGCCTGCGCCAGCGAGGGTTCAAAGCCGGTCCTCTGCGGCGTATGTATCAAGAGGTATTCCGGAAGCATGGACGTTGTGGCGACAGACGCGCATGTGCTGGCATGGGACCAGCTGAAGTCCGACGGTGACGACATGGAGATCATCGTCCCACAGGAAGCGGTAAAGAAACTGATCAGCATGGGGATCGATGACGATATCGACCTGAACCACGATGAGCACCATGCGATCTTCCATACGGACAAGTACACGATCTATACACGCCTCATCAACGGTCCGTACCTCGACTATAAGAGACCGTTCACCGAACAGCCGGTACACACATACGCAGACCGCAAGGAGATGCTGGCAGCCGTCCAGAGGGCAAAGATGTGCGCGGACAAGGAATTCCAGAACAGCCCGATCACGCTTGCCTTCAGCGGGGAAGGAATGGCAATCCAGAAGGTCGGTGGCGATGTGATCTATGACGAGAAGATACCTACAGGGATGGACGTCGAGGAAGACATCAGCATCGGTTTTGACGGCACCATACTTGCCTCAGCTGTAAAGGCGTTCGATTCGGACGAACTGACAATGTCCATGACGAGCCCGGCATACCCGATGATCCTCGGGGCCGAGACATCCGACATGAGGGTTCTGGTGCTGCCGGTACGCAGATAAAGGAGGGACATTATGAAAGACATGGTAGTCGTCATCACTCTCCATGATCCTTCATCAGCGACGAACTCGCAGATACGTGAGGAAATAAGAGAGCTGGAACGCATGACGAAGGACAGGAAGGACGAGCTTTCGAAGCGGAATGCCAGATGCGCTGAGTCTGCAGAAAGCTATCCGGATTCACGGCAGGTGGAGCAGAGACAGCGTCACGACCCTTATGCAAGGACAAGGGCTGCCGTATACGCCACCGGGAACAGGTGGGCGATTGAGAACTTCGAGGCGACGCATTCGTGAGGACAGGGAAACCGGAATAGAGAGGAACTGCGGATATGGCAAAAAAGG
>OCTX012223935.1_pt1 | contig 94005 bp, 79 predicted proteins | sample 1539691 | NCBI WGS metagenome assembly OCTX01 (sample SAMN02144231, study PRJEB22623) | gut metagenome | biome: sheep rumen | host: Ovis aries | place: New Zealand
CTTTTTCAGTATTAATTATCTGTTCAAGTTCTTTTGAAGGAAGCCCATAATCATCTATTAGCTTTAGTATTTCTTGTATTTCAGCCAAATGCGTCTGTGTAAAATATAACGGCATATTACTTGCAACAACTTCATAATATGGCATCTTGTATCCAATCGTCATATTTATTATGGCTCTCTTTATACTATCTTTATATTCATCAGCCCTTGTCATTTTAATTGACTCATATTTCTGATAGCAGTTAGGGCACATACACATATGCAACTGTTCCATTTCTAATCCAAAATTAGCTATTTCAACAGTAAACAATTCATCATTTCCCATTATTCTTCTACATCCCTGACATATCAGTTTTCCATATTGATTTGTATACATCTCTCTGACATACGACTGATTTACCTTCTTGTTTCCAGAAGTTCTTTGTCTTACAATGACTTCCTTATATCTTACATGATCAGCTGCATAAAACTGATTTTCCACATAGCGATTTAATCGATCCTGATTTTTAATGTACCTTATTGGAAATTCACTCATATCAAAATCATCCGGATTAAACACAGAATCAATATCTTCTTCAATCGCTATAGATAATCCGACACCAAGCTCTTTTGCTAACTTTTTCAGTAATCTCTGTTTTGTATCATTATCCATACTGGAAACATCATCAAAAGTTTGCTCTATCTCATCAACATCGAATCCAAGTATTCTGAACTGTTCATTATATTTTTCTATTCCGATTTCTTTATAAACATCTCTATCAAGCTGGCTTCTTGTTATATCTTCCAGATAACTAAGCTTTCCATTTGAATATAACCAGTTTTCCTGCCTTAAGTTTTCTAAAACACGATTAATCTGATTAATTACCTTATATGAATCATCAGTTCCTACAGTTATTTTCCCTGATAATTTATGAACATTTTCTAATGCTATTTTTAATATAGCAGCAGATTTTTTCTTAGATAACTCATCTTTAGGTTTGCTCTGAATATAGTTTATATTTTGACTTAAATGTTTAAAATCCAAATACGGTCTAAACTCTCCAACTGCTCTCAAATCATTTCTACCTATAGGTCCATCACAGACTGGCGAAATATTAACTCCTAATTTGATTATGTTTTCAATACTTATACCTTTTTCCTTATAAAACTCATCGTGCAAAAAAGCTACACTTCTTCCAAGTCCACTATAGTATGCCACCATATCAGCGCCTTCTATTGAAGTGGATTTATATACATCTTCAGGCTTCATAAGATGAAGTGTACCGTCTATATATGCTAGAACAATACATTTATTTCTAATTAGTTCCTTCATTTCTTTCATATATGAGGAATTAATTACCAATCTGCATATTTGTAAAATATCATCTGCATATTCTCGTATGAAATCTGTTGTCAATTCGATTTCCTGAGGTAAATCCGGATATTTACTACAAACTTTTGTTCTAACATATTCGTAGTTATCAAATTCATTAATCAGAAAACTATCTGTTAGTAACGTCTTATAATTAGACGTAATAAAAGATAATACAATAGCAGATTTTGTTATCTTATGGTACTCACTCGTAGAACTAAGATATACATTAGGCTCATCATCAGCTGAATATGCAGATATATAATCATATTCAGCATTTATAAGTATTCTTGCATTTCTCAGAACAGGCCAAGCTGATTCAACGCCTTTTTGTAAGTCTTCCTCATACTCACTTTTTTTCCTATTTACTTTTCGTTCCGTATTGTAATCAGATTGCTTATACGAATTCAAAAACTCATACAGGTCCACAATAGAATCATAGTCAGCCTTACCTTCTTGATTTTCAAATAATTCACCAAGATTTTTTGCCCATTTATCTATTGAATATATTTCAACATTTAAATCATTCTTTAGCCAACTATAATACTCAGTAAATCCAGCAGCTCTTTCATCATTTAAAGTAACAAAGCTTTTGATCTCCGGGAATGTCTTTTTTACCAAATCATTTTGATATAGATCAATCAAGTCAAACGGAACTGTAACTAATGCTTCTTTGGTAGATATATACCCTCCATCTTTAGCTGGTATCAAACTATCATTCTTAAACAATTCAGTTACAGATTGTTTTAAACCAGATAGTAAGTTTTCACTAAATGCAGTTATCAATATTTGTCTTATAAATGCCTGAGTTATAAGTCCTTTTTTCTTAAAATCCACAACAGCTTCAGAAAACAGTTCAACAGCAGCCTTAAACAAAGTATTATTATAATCTGATGGTCGCATCAGCTTTTCTCTTGAAACAGCAGTTTCAAAAGATCCGTGCAAAAGGCATGGCAATGAAGTTCGATCTTTTGTAGGAAAATAAACCCAGATATTAGGATTATCAATTCTAGTAATTGATTTTTGCAAAGAATTTGTCTGAAATGCCAGACTAACCTGAGCATTCTGCATCTTATTATGATGCACGTATTTATTATATTTGTAAAAATACAAATCCTCGTAACGTCTTGTATTTTTTGTTGCAACATTTCCTTTGAGTTTACAAATAACAAGATTATCGTCTTCTGATTCTATTATTCTAAAAAGCTCATATTTATTGTTGGTTTTGTCTATCCAAAAAAGAGTTTTTATATTAGAAAGAAATAGTAATATCTCTGGTTCCAGTTCCTTAAGCTTTGTAACTATATCATTACCATTAGTTATTATTAACTCACCAGTCTTACTTCTTTTTTGAAACGGTAAAATGACCTTTGTTAAATGGTTTGAATTTACAAAAGGTATAAATGCTTCACTATCAAGATAGTACGTCATGCCTTCCTTCATCTGATGCTTGTAGTCCCACTCAGATTCAATTTCAACAGGGAGTAAATAATTAACAATCTTAAAAGCTTCTGAATCCGAATGTATCACAGGTTCACATGTATATTTAAAGACGGATTTGAAACCCATTCCAAACTTTCCTATAGTTTGTGCATCATCAGCCTTGGTAGTTTCAAGCATAGACGAAACCCCTATAACATCCGCCTCATCAAATGGTTTCCCGTCATGATAAAAAGCTATATTATCATTGTTATACTCAAAAACAACAGAAGTCGCTTTTGTATCTTCAGCATTCTGTAGTAATTCGTATACAAAATGATTACTATCTGAATAATGACCTGATAGAAGAGCTTCATACTTTCCGGGATTATCAGTCATTTCCCTCCAACCAGTTCGATTCTTTTCATATATAGATTTATAATTAATCTTCCCCATATAATAATATCCTTCTTAGTGAACTACTATTAATTTATCTAATGATCGTGTATACGCTATATATTTTTCATTCTTTTCCATACCTTCTTCCATAACGTATACCTTATTGAATTCTATTCCCTTTATCTCATCTACATACATGATAGATATTTTTGTTGTATCATATTTTGTAGATAGGATTTCATCTTTATTTTTTAGATCTTTAAATTTATTAGATCTTGTTATGCGCTGCTTTGAAACTGATCTAGGTAAAAGAACAGCAGTTACTCCATCAGATTCAGAATTCATTTTTATTTCATCAAGCATTTCATCAAATGTTATATGTCTAACTGGATCTCCATCTACGCCAGTTAAGATCATATTAAATCCAAAAGCATCGTTGCAATACTCTGTAACTTGATTTGTATTTCTATAATTTTCATTTAACTCATATTCCGTAGCTATTAGTTTCTGTTTAAGTTGCTCCCAAGTGGTCAACCCTCTTCCTTGTTTAATCCTCTGATTTAAATCGCCAAATACAGAATAATAAGCATGATTCTTTTTATTTTGATCATAAATCAATTCATACTCATTGTAAGATACATCCTGCCCCTCATCTATACATATAATCTCATCTTCTCCAACTGTTTTATTCCAAAATAATCCGGCAAAAACAAGTCGGGCATATAGCTCAAATCTATATGTATCTTTGGGGCGATCAATATCAAGTTCTCTAAGTTTCTCTGCAATCGTCATATCAAACACTTTATTGAATAAGAACAAAGAAATATTAGAAGGATATTTTTCAATTAAATCTTTTAACCTATCGCTCTCTTCATCCGTCAGATAAGTCTTTACAGTTTTCTTTTCCGCCTCTATGTTATCTTGCTCATTTTTCTTCATTAATGAGTTTATATCATAGTATAGATTCTTTTGTTTTTTGTATTCTCCTATATATTTAACTAAAATTGGCGATTTTATCTTTTCTGAATCCATAATAGTACTAAGAGCATCTATTGACTCTGAATTATTTATAACACTTAACAAATCTTCATATTCTAGCTTTTCTTCTAAGCATGCAATCTTCTGTTCATAATAATAATTTAAGCCGTCCTTTTTAGTATTATTTATTTCAGAAATCATTTTATTGTATTCATCTACTAATTCATTTAATTCATTCTTCCTATTAGAAATCAATAAAGCCAATTCTTTTTTGTAATCAGCTTTGTATCGGTTAACTCTGCCAAGAATCTGTTCTTTTTCATCAGAATTCAAACTGTTTATTTCAATATTTTCATTAATTTTATTCTGAATACGAACATTTTGAGCTTTTGCCGTTTCATCTTTTGATGACATACTCTGGATTTTACTTGATAAATCAACCAATAACTCACCGTCTGATGTATATTTTTCAACATCAAATTTAAAAATTTCTCTAGTTACTTTTTGATTTTTTTCTTTCGTTGGTCTTCTAGTTTCCTCAGTAAATTTTTTTGCACATCCAGCAACAAATTCAATAATCTCTGGTGAAGAATACTTATCTATTACTTCTTTATAATGTGATTTGAATTGTTTTAAAAACTGCTTACTATAAATATAGTTTACAAATCGTTCTTCAACGTTTTCCTCATCCGTCACCTTAGAAACCGAAGCTATATCTTTATTGTATTTTTCCAGGAGAAAACAATAGTATTGAGCAACAGAAAAAACCTCAATTTCATCAAGCTTTAATTGAGAATGCAATTCATTAATATGCATATTAAAATTCTCACTTGGCGTAATTATCTTAATTTTTTCCGGACGTAATGATTTATTGTTATAAAGCCAGTAAGATAATCTATGAAGCAAAACCATAGTTTTACCAGAACCTGCACATCCCTGAACTATTATATTAGCAGCATAAGCCTTTTCTATAATACGATTTTGTTGTTTCTGAATAGTAGCAATAATATCAGTAAGCTGATGACTCTTTTTTCTAGACATCAACACCTCTATCAGGAACTTGTCATATATTCCTTTTTCAGCATATATCGTGTTACTTGAAAATGTATTTTCTATACTTTGAAGTTCTGATTTTACTATTCTTATTCTTCTTCGCAGAGATACTTTGCATGGTCTATTATAAATATGTCCATTAGGACTATCCGTATCATTATATAACTTGCCTATTTCACTCCAACTTGAATGAATATATACTCCTGCAATCTTTTTATCCTCTACTCCTCCAATATAATACGTAGTAGGATTATCAGGATCTCCTATGTCGATTCTGCCATGGTATGGGCTTCTAAGCTGAAACTCTATCTCCCTCTTTTTACGTTGAATATCTTCATTTTCAAATTTTAAGGTCTGAAAACTATAAATACTTGTTTCAGATTCATACTTCATGTCCACAAAACTTTTAGGTTTAGGAATTTGCCCTAGCTGCGCTTCCAAACCACGTCTTATTATCTGTAATTGTTTTTGCTCTTCTTGAAATTCTGGTCCACTACTAATCAGTTCATAAAGAATAACACCACCTTTTATTTCATGATTTATGGGACCTTTTTTTCTTATATAATTAAAGCTTTTTCTTGGAATGTAATATGCACTACACTCCTTACAAAATGCCATTTCAACAATATAGTTTTCCTCCCGGTTATTCTTATTCTTTATTCCTAAATCAGCATAAACTATTTCACAATTATTCATGTGATCTGAATTTGTGCATGAGCACTCTGAAGAAACAAGAATCTGATCATGAGATTCTAATTCCACCACATTGTTTGCCGCCGAAGCACTTCTTTCTTCTCCATCAGTAATAAATGCAATATATTTTTTTGCCCCCATTTTGTTCCCCTTTTACTGTTTGTCTTTTTCTGCTGTATTTTTTTTCCGCCAATTTACATACTGTCCGGTTGTAATCCTTCCATCAACCGGCTTTTCTGTGTCCTTCGGAATAGCCCAGGCATTTCCAAATTTAATTACACCGGGAATCATTCCGTCCGCACACATTTTTTGAACCCGTCTGGTGGATATTCCCCATCTTTCAGCGATTTCCTTAATTGTTACATAATTATTCATATAGAACCTCACAATCATTAAACAAAAAACGCACCAGAATAAAGCGAATAGCCTAATCTGATGCTTCCAATAAAACTGCAACTGGCTGCCATAAAATAAATCTTAGGCCCTGATAGCTTTGCGTCACACAGTTTCCCATGCTTTGCTAAATCTTCTTTTGTCTAATGATTATATTATATTCAGTTCCACGAACGTTGTCAATTAATTAAAGCCTATTTCCACTGATTTTTTCAATATTATTTGCATCATTCACTTTACATTTTTATTTATTGTTTTGTGTATTTATTACACCTATCAAAGAGAAGTCATATAGGGGATATGACTTCTCTTATAAATTATTAATCATCTATGATTTTTACGTTTGTATAAACCCCACTTTTTATGATTGCATTTATTCTATTTGTATCAACATCTCCTGTTCTTTCAAAGTTTTCATTCATTGTATCGAATAAGAGCACTACATTTTCCTCATCGTCTTTTGCCTTATCCTTTTCCAGAGTTTTAGTATGTCCAAACGGAACATATTGATGTGTTTTCTTGTCACATACAAATACAGTTACTTGGTCAGTCATTCCACCCATCGTATTTTCACCACCATAGTGAATGACAATTACCGGTGCTGTTTCTTCAGAATCAAAAACTTCTTTTAATCCATCTAGTCTTTCCTGCTCAAGTTTTGCATCTGCTTTCTGCTCCTTGCTGAAGAATACAATATCGTATACCTTTAATGAATCAGGAGATTTAAGCATATCTTTCAACTGATCTATACATACAAACGCTCTGGTTTCCCATGGAATCTGATCAAGAATTGTAGATACATCCTTATAATCAGGGATTGTCTCAAACTTCTCTTTTGCATCTTCATATTTTCCTGATTCAATTAATTCCATCGCCTCATCATATATTTCTTTCGAATTATCTTCTGTAGTAGCTTCTGTAGTTATCTCCTCTACTTTTTCTTTCTTAGGAATCATCTTAACTGCCAATAACACTATTACAATTACTGCAATTACGACACCAACAATTATTATTGGAGTTTTATTATTTTTTTTCGATGATGATGCCTGATTTACTTCTGCAACTTTATTATCATTGACATTACTGATAATTTCTGACGAATTATCAGTTGCAGGTTTATCAACCTTTATAGGGCAGCCACAATTGGGACATGTAGAAGCCTTATCAGATATTTCTTTGCCACACTCCGGACACTGTATTAAAGCCATAACTCATACCTCCTCTTTATGTTTTTTCTTTCCATACTTTTTGCTTATTTGTATTACTGCATCAAGCGCAACAGCCTCATGATTTGGTTCTTTTAATTCATCTTCTGTATACTCATGAACATTCTTAAGCTGCTCATCATTCATCTGGCAAACCATAGATGCTATTTCGCCTATTTTAGTAGTTCTGTCATTTGCCATACGGCCATCACCTCCTTCGTTTTTATGAAATAATCTTACTAAACAGGCAAAAAAAATGGTCGCCATGATGGCGACATTTTTTATATCCTTTAGAAATCTATTAAGTTGTACTGAACTATCTAGCCAATAATCTCCAGGCCATATTCATCCAATGTAAAATTTATAGTCATAAGATCATAAACCCCATGTTCTACAAAATACTTAATAATAAGATCCGCTTTATTCGACGGCGAAAACGCATACTCTGCCCTTGAAAGCATATCATTAAATTCATCTATTGGAAGTTCCAGCGCAAGCGCCAATGCTATAACCGTATTCTTCTGAGGATGATATGCCGGGTTACTCCTGATCTTCGAAAAAAGTTTTCTATCTATATCAGCCTTTTTATAAACCTCTGCGTCCGTAAGACCTTTTTCTTCTATCTTTCGGAACAGCATTTCACAAAAGGTTTCGCCCACACTATCAACAAGTTCCTCCAAACTGCTGATAGGAATATTGGTCCCATCAATAGTACCCTCTTTGAATGTTGTATCAGCATCAAAAGCACTAACGCCATCAGTTACCTGCGGAGCTATATAAAACCTTTCCAAGTATTCATTTATTTCACTGCGTATCTTATCATTTATTCTATCCATCTCCACTCCTTACTATGCAGCAGATATCTAATTAAGCTAACATCAACTCATTCAATATCTTTCTGCATTCTTGTTATAGATTCAATACTCTCATGATATCTTCTGACTGCATTCTTTATAGCCAAATGATCTATCGGCTTAAGCTCCATATCTCCCTCAACATATATGCCAAGGTCAACCAGCCATCCGGTAAGCTCCATTATTTTTTCTGCATAGTCATATATCTCATCCGGAGGGCTGCTCATATCAGATAGCTCTAAATAATCTTTTTTCACTTTCTTGATCCATGTTGCATAAGCGCATCTAAAGGTTTCCATATCCATAGTCTTATTATAAACTTCGGTAATATCCCTTACGAAAAGCTCACCCATATTTATTATATCCGATAAGGCTGTATTTAAGCTCTTTAAATACTCTTCTGGACTTGTATCAGGCTGGTTCATTTTCCGAACCAATTCATACGCGCCATTCTGATATATGTAAATATCATTCACTATATGAGCATGTTTATTATCCTTGAAATGTATTCTCCTCTGCTCCGGATCATCAGTTGAAATAGTATATGTAAAATAATTACTTTTAATCATATCCGTAGCATCAGCACCAAAGTAACACCAAACTACTTTTGCCACATATCCCGTATGCTTACTATCAAGATTAAGTCCTTTAACAAGATTAACAACCTCATTAGTAACTCTGATAATATTCTCATCTGTCCTGTCACATTTCAACATAACAAAAGCACAGTTTCTTTTCACATCAGCCGTGCTAAGAGATTTTGCACTTGTGATAATATATTCATCTGTTATGAAAAGCGGCTTATTGCCTTGCAGAGAATCTCCTGCCGGAGTTTTATCTTCACTTACAACAAAACTGATTGTCCCTATTTCAGAGGATCTAAATATCGGATATTGAATCTTTTCAGCATGTGTGCTATTCCATTCATCCATCATAAACTGGATCATATTATTTATATCCCAAAGCGATTTTCGCCCATGTCTTGTTGTTGAATCAGACATTATAGCCCGGCACAGTATTCCGGTGTACAAGCTATGATTCTCATCAAATGCAGCCTTTTGTTCAACTCCAGATGACGCCATAATCGTAGTTCCCTGATCTATATAATCTGCCAGCTGTAAATCAATTGTTCTTGGAAGCATTACCTTATCCGGTGTTCTTGCCGCTCCGGAATGGCAACAATCCAGGATTATCCATTTTCTTCCGGCCGGCAGACTATCTACTACCCTTATAATACTCTTCAATTCAACAAGTGTATCAGAAAAATATAAAGTGTTATCCAATCCATGTCCCGAATAGTACATAACAAAAGTATCGTTCTCATTTAGCGATTGTTTGAAATTCTTGATAGCATAAGTAAAGGATTGTGCACTCACCTCTCCTGCTTCACCAACACACCTAATATTCTCTGATAGAAAACCCAGTCCATTAATAAGCGAATCACTCATAAGTTTTAAATCTTCACTATATGTTGGAAGATCCTGTATATCTTCAATATTATATTTTCCTACGCCGACAAGCAGCGCATATTTGATTCCATCTGTCATATCATGCTTCCTTTACACTATATGAATATCATTTTGATAATCAGGATTATAAGCCCTAGTAATACCTCCACCTGGAAGATCACCAATTGTAAATGAAGTAACATCATTAATTCCCAGCGTATTACCAACAACAAGTCTATTAGCTTGATTCATAATCATCTTCTCGAAATAGTTTCTGACCATTCTTGCATTTCCAAAATTGTGTCGTTTTTTAACAATTTCAATTCTAAATTCATCCCTCACCCTTTCAAGGATTTCATTATTAACATTAATTGTGTTTTCAGCACAAAACATCTTAAATATCTTTATCAATTCACCCAAGGTATAATTAGGAAATTCAACTGTTATTGGGAACCTTGAGTTTAACCCCGGATTCGAATCCATAAACTGCTGCATCAACGCTGGATAACCTGCGGCAATAACAACCAGATCATCTCTATTATCTTCCATTTCTTTTACAAGAGTATCAATAGCTTCCTGTCCAAAATCTCCTCCGCCTCCGGAAAGAGAATAAGCTTCATCTATAAAAAGCACACCACCTTTTGCTTTTTTAACAGCTTCTTTAACCATTTGAGCTGTATGTCCAACATACTTACCAACGAGATCTGCACGACTTACTTCTACGAGATGCCCTTTAGATAGAATTCCTTTTTCATAATAAATCTTTCCTACAAGTCTCGCAACAGTCGTCTTACCTGTTCCTGGATTACCGGTAAAAATCATATGTTTTCCAATAGCCTGACGCTCTATGCTATATTCCTTACATTTCATATTTACTATCTGAACATTTACTAGTGTGTATATCTGATTCTTTACATTTCTTAAACCTATAAGATGTTCCAACTGCTCAGCAGGATCATCATTATCACTCAAATCTTTTGAACTTTCAGATTCTTCCTCTTCCTCCTCTTCCTCCTCTTCTTTCTCATTCTGTTCATCTTCTTCTTTTTGTTCTTCTATAGATTTTTTTATAGCCGCTACTGATGCCTCCAGATATTTATTTTCAGCTTCATACTTATTAATCTTTTCATCAATTTCAATAGCAATCTTTAGTAATGATTTATGCTCATCACCTATATGTTTCATAGGATCAAAATCCAGTTCACAATCAAGACTCCTTCTGATCATTTCAGAATATATTTTTATTCTTCTACAGTAACTTACGGTTTCTTGAAGTGATGCACTCGTGCAATTTAAAACTCCTATTGTTACATATGATATAGTTTGAACATATGTGGATGAAAACTTATTCCCACCTAAACGACTATCAATAATTATAAAGGATGGAAGTATGAGCGACATCTGCGGAACATCCGCATCCAAAGCTTGTCTTCTGGCAACCTCTAAATTCAGGGAAGTATAATCATAGTCCAAGCAATCATTAATGAATTTAAGCTCTTCCTCTTTAATCAGGCGATCAGAATCTATTACTTTAAAAATGAAAAAGAGTATTTCCAATTTAATTGCATCCCTGAGACTTGTATCTCCATCTTTAATAATCTGTTTTCCAATACCTTTCCTGTCCAACTCATCGGCCACTTCAAATAACGACGCAACAACACCTTTTATCTGCGAATTAAAATCAGCACTCATATGATCACCCCATTTCTTGTATTGATAAGGTGACTATATCACTATTCCAATTCTATTTGGTCGCCACATTGGCGACACAGAAAAAGCCCTAAACAGAAAGGTGGCAGGAGCCGCTATGAATCAGCCCCTGCCGGAGGTACCACTATGTCAAACACAACAATCAACTTATGGACTTAGTATATCTAAAAAAATACTTAAGTGGTCGCCATAAAGGCGACATTTTCAATTATACTTAATACAAATACTATTAATTAAACATAACACCTTCCATTGCCCTCATGGACTTATCAACTCCATCTTTAGTTGCATCTGCATATATGTTCATTGTAGTTGTGATATCAGCATGTCCGAGAATATGCTGGATTGCTTTTAGATCACTAGTGTTTTTACAAATCAGTGTTGCAAATGTGTGGCGCAACTGATGTGTTGAAAAGTCCGGAAGCTTCTCATACTTATGAACAGCGTTATAATCATGTATTATTTCTCTTATATTGTGAGCCACTGTTTCCCTTCTATAAATAGTTCCTCTAGTAGAAAGAAAAACAAAATCAGTATATCCATCCAGTTCAGGAGTCTTTACTCCTAGCATTTCCTGTCTTTCTCTTTCCCTTATCAGAGCTTCTCTGACATTATCAAGCATAGGAATCTGACGGATTCCTGCAGCAGTCTTTGGAACTTTCATGAATTGAATATAACTTCCGTTTTCTCTTACATAAGCTACCGAGTGATTGATATTTATTATTCCATTCTGAAAATCTATATCATTCCAAGTAATCGCCGTTGCCTCACCAACTCTGCACCCGGTTCCAAGAAGAAAAACAAACAGATTCCTAACATTATCATATTTATCATTCGTCATTACAAAATCAAGAAATGCCTTTGCCTGCCTCTCGGTAAGCGCTGACTTTTTGTGACCTACATATCCCTTTTCCTTCTTAATTTGATTCACTACACCTTTTGCAGGATTCTTAATAATAATGTCATCATCAACAGCGACTTCAAACATTGGTTTTAATATACTTCCCATTCTCATAATTGTTGCGATACTCAGATTATTTTTATCAAGCATATCCAGATATAAATCCTTTACTTGAGATTTTTTTATTTCTGAAACTTGCCTATTACCCAAAGTATTTCGAACATATAAATTGTACATATTTCTCATGATACAAATTGTTGAACGCTGTACAGTCTTGGCTTTATCATCCAGATACTTATCTGCCAGATCATTAAGAGTCAGATTCTGTTTATCCAGATCAAGTCCCTTTTCAATCTGTTCAGTAATTTCTTCCTCTTTTAATCTTAATTCTCCCAAAGATGTTGAAGTAATCGTATGTCTTTTTCCATCGACAGTTGTTCTGTAAGTATATATCCCATCCGGTCTCTGATACTCACCGGTTCGAAGAAGCCTTCTTTTATCATCATATCTTTTTGCCATGTTATCACCATCCTCTACTACCAATTTATTTTCAGTCCTTATACTCAAACTCTACATATTTGTAGAATTTTTCAGCATTTATTCGTACTGCCCTGCCAATCCTGATCACTGCACCGGCTTCCTCAGCCAGACGTATAACAAGCCCCCTACTGAGATTTGTTTTACTCATTATCTGCGGAACAGTAAGATATCTTCCATTATCATTTCTTTCCGGTTTATTCATCTCACGTTACCTCCTTTGTTTTATTGTTTTGTCTTCTTTTAACGTATTTTGTTATAGTTATATTACTATGTGTACATAGCACTATTCAATTGACATTAATTACAAAATCTATGTGCACATAGCATATCGTTTTTGTGCATTTTATCTATGTCGCCATAGCTTCCGTGATTATAAAAAAATTTCATTTCTAAATATGTACACATATATTGACATACGATTGATTCTAAAGTACCATTACCTCATATTAGTAAGAGAGGTTACAACTTATGCCACAGGAAAAAGCACAAGGAAAAAGAAAACGTTATACTCCATCACAGGCAAGAGCTGCTAAAAAATATCTTGAAAATTCTGTTGAAGAAATCAAAGTCCGTGTACCAAAAGGCCAAAAGGATCTATATAAGAAAGCCGCAGCCAATGCGGGAGAATCACTTAATGCATTCATAATTCGTGCAATGGATCAGAGAATAAATGAGGAGAATCTGTTATAGCAGGTTCTCCTCATCTTTGTCAGCTCATTTGTCTGTTTTATAAATCAGTTTTGATATCATCCCTTATACTCAAACTCTACATACTTATAGAATTTGTCTGCATTTATTCTCACTGCTCTGCCTATTCTAATCACCGCATCGGCTTCCTCAGCCAGACGATTCACCAAATCCCTGCCAAGATTTGTTTCTCTCATCATCTGTGGAATCGTCAGATATCTGACATTTTCATCTCTATCAGGTAATTGCACCTCAAGCCACCTCCTTTCCGATATTGAGCATCCGCCCAACTATATTGCTTATATAATTCATGATATCCGGATTCTCTACATTTCCGATGATCCGGGATATCCTGCCCTTGTGAATCCTCTGAAGGAACATCGGCTGGATATATTCATCGTATCTAAGTCGATTATTCCCATCTTTCTTTAGCAGGATGCTGTCCGTCCTGTGATGCGAGGTCAGCTTCCTGTACAGAGGAATCACATATATATACTTTTCCTTCTCTATAGAAGAATCACTGCTGACAATGACGGAAGGCTTAATGCCTCTTGTCATCCTGCCATCCTTTGACTTGCCATAATTTACAAGAACTATATCACCATAATATAATCTGTCATTATTTAAGCTTCTTCTCTTCATATGAATTACCTGTCCTTTCAAAACCTCAACTAAAATATGTTTTTACAATTTCCACTGCCTTGCGGATGCTCTTCTCATCTTTTCCTTCAAAAAGCATTCTTATCTCAGCGGCATAACCTTCAGCCGAAGCTCCGAGCAACAGGTAATCTGCCGATACTCCAAGTATCATGCATATCTTAATTATGGTCTTCGTGGTACAGACCTGCTGTCCATTTTCTATACGAGCGAGGTTATCTGCTGTCATATCAAGCAGGAATGCCAGATCCGCCCGGCTAAGCTCCTTCTGCTCTCTTACTGTACGCATTCTCTCGCCTATCATTAAAATGTCATCTTTGGTTACTTCATAATCATCATAATATTCATAATTTGTATTTATCATTTTTGTAGTATCCTTTCATTTTTTGAAAGGATTAGGGATGATCAGTCCCCATATACCGGTATATGCGCTTATGCGCAATCCTTAATATATAAATATTTTATAGTTAACATCAGATTTATGCCCGATGTGACACTCCGTAATTAATTTGATTTACGACGTTTTACTCATATTCCTGAATGCACTTCTACTTGTCACTACTGGAATTCATTAATAAAATCTTTCTCCCAGCAGCACATATTTAATCGAAACCCCAAAAATATCTGCTACTTCTATCACAATATTCATTGAAACAGGTAATTTTCCATTCTCCATCTTACTTACTGCTCCTGTATCCGACAGATGAAGAATCTTAGTTAATTCTCTCTGCGTCATATTATGATTTTTTCTTAATAATCTGATACGCTTTCCTATCTCCTTCGTATCGTACATACCCCGACCTCCTACATCATTACCGGCCTCTGCAAAAAAAGAACCGGCAAAACAAGTAAGCAAATGTACAAATAAAATGTACATATTACAATAATCACTCGTTTTGCCGGTTCCTGACGCTCTCACGTTTATGTCTATGCATAACCCGCCTGACGTCTACAACGCTTTACAAACTCTTGCATTATAGAAGACAACCACACTGGCTCAATCGACCGTCACGCTGCTCGGACCATAATGCTCATAATTATTTAATTTTATATTTTTAGTTATTTTCCATTTCAAACAGAGAAGCATACTTCTTACGTCTGCTTGCCTGCACCATTTTTCTATCTTCAGTCACACCAATCTGCTGTATACATATCATATCTTTATGGATCCATATATTGTAACTGGCTCCACATGAACACTTAATAACCGAATCTGATTCGGAACTCTCAATCATCTGCTTCTTGCAAATCGGACAAGAAACCTTATACATCGAAATCTTATCTACCATCTCTTTCACTCCTTCGTCATACAAATTAATTCCATATTTGTACTCTTTGAAGGAAAGGGAAATGTCACCTTCTCCAAGTAATACTGCAAGAGAATAGTAAACCGGTTCTTCGGTATCCGGCATCTTAGCATCTGCTACATCAGTTTGTCATATAGCAATCTACTAAGAATATGAATCAGAGGCATCATAGACTCACCTACACCAACCCTTTGCATATTTAATGGACATTCTCCAGGAGTGCTGAGTAATAATAAGCTCAGGCACTCACCATCTCTTTATTCTTTTCTTTACCTTCTACAAACCATCTACGATTATCACCAAAATACAGGTGACTCTCATAACCATCTACGTAAATGGTGTATCTGATACCCGTTGCACCAGCGACCAGACTGGCTGCACGTCTTATATCAGTGATTTTCTGTATCTCATAGGTAGTTCCATCATCCCAGATAATGGATCTGGGAATCAATTTACCATCCTTAGTAAACTCGACATTTACATCTACATAGATCTTATAAGGGCTTTCTGCAATCATACCTACTTCACTCTCCTTTTCAACTTATTTTCCTAGCCTAAATAAAATCTACTCAAAAGCGCTTTTTCGTATATACAGTGTATATTTATGTTAGTTATTTATATGTATCTCATCACTGTGTCTCACAGTATAAGTCTATTTTCTAAGGATTTCAAGTGCAATATTTTGCACTTATGCCGTTATTTATCGATTTTCCCTTGTCATAATACACGAAATATTGTATAGTACATTTTAGTGGAACTACATATCTTGCGTATAATCGCCATATTTCCAACTATAAAATATTTTTTGAGAATTTTTATAAGAATAATCTACAATACATAGAAAAGGACGGTGATTCAATGAAAAATATAGGCGAAACTCTAACTATCTACAGAAAGAAGGCAGGACTATCTCAAGTAGAAGTTGCAGAAAAGCTGACGAAGGCCGGATTTCCTCTCCAGAACAAAGCTATTTATGCCTGGGAAAAGAACAAATCCACTCCAAACCCCACTCAGTTTCTTTTACTCTGTCAGATGTATGGAATAACAGACATCTACTCAACCTTTATAGAACCGAATCCAGATAATCCGCTTGCCATCCTTAACGAAGCCGGTAAGGAAAAAGCCAAAGATTTCATCAGAATCCTGTCGATGACAGATGAATACCGCCATGAAGATGTAGTAACCAATAAAACGACTGACAATGTAGCAAAGTTTCCGGTCAAGCAGCGTAAGCTTCCGCTCTATCTTCTGCCGGCATCTGCAGGAACCGGAGAATTTCTAGATAGCGATGATCACGAAATGGTTGTTGTGGGAAGTGAGGTTCCGGAAAAGGCAAGCTTTGGAATAAGGCTTAATGGTAACAGTATGGAACCGAGATATATGAACGGACAGATAGTCTGGGTATACAGGACAACTGATCTTTATGATGGTGATATCGGAATCTTTTATCTTGATGGACAAGCATATTGCAAGAAGCTTCATAAGATGAAAAACAGCATAGAACTTATATCCTTCAATCCCGAGTACACACCAATAAAGGTAACAGAATCAAGTGATTTTAAGGTCTTCGGTCGGGTAATATCGTAGGGCTTTTTAAGGGACACCTCTTTTGATAGAATGTAGTCAGAAAGCAGGATTTTAGGGCATTTTTCAGTACAAAAATCCTCTCAATTTTATCAAACGGAGGTGCTGCCTATGGATAAAGTTATTTCAAATCTGAAAGAAGTCAGAAATCAGAAGAATATAAGTCAAAAAGAATTATCCGAAAAAACCGGTATCAGCCTCAGATGCCTCAAATACTATGAGGGGCTGACAAGTACACCTTCAATACTGAATGCTTATCGTCTGGCTTCATACCTCGATGTTCCTGTCGAGGAGCTCTTTCCCTATGAGACCAATATGGAAGAGGCACTGAGAAAATGAGACTTTTCATAGCAATCGAACTTGATGTAACATCAAGAATGCCCTCCTGGAAATAAGGCACTATGAAAAATATAACACGCTAAATCTCATTATTTCATAAAGATTTAGCGTGTTATTTTTTATATATTAATTGTTGCTATAAAACCACTTCATTTTTCTCTGAGCTATTATCATCTGACTTAATCATTTTTCTATAGCAGATAAATGAACTAACAAGATAATATACTGCAAGGAATGTATCAACTACGAGTAAGAAAATATCACTCTTCTTGCTTGGATCAAAATCGATTACATTCATTACTGCTACAAAGCTCCAGCAAACTGCACAGAACACATTAAGATTAAATATCCCCTTAGGTGTCTTGCACTTCTCTTCAAATGTCATCTTCTTTTCATTTGTATTTGTAACTGTATTTGTCATTGTCTTATCCTCCATCAATTCTTTTTTATTCAGCGATTTATTCGCTTTGTTGTTTTATTTGATGATTGAATAATACACCAACTACAGTTCTAGCATGTGATTTCTGTTGCAAATAGCATTTTAGATGTCGTGAACGGTAGAAGGAGCAGGAAAATATACCATCCCACTCCTATAACCGTCCAGCCTTATATAAAAGCTCCTTATTAGTTTTCTTGCTTATTTGCATCTGCATGCAACAAATCCAGTACTTCCTTATATAATTCGTAACCACACACATAACGTATCTTTTGTATCAAGAAATGTAATCCGGCTATGAATCCTAAAAAGAATCCGACAACGAGTAACACCAATATAAGAATACATCCACCTGCTCCAATAACCATGGTTTTCTCCTATTTTTTCTTTTCAACAATAGTTTTTACAACTGTTCCATTTGGATATCTGGTTGCACTGAATTTTGAAAGTCCATTATTCTTATGGATTTTTACAACCTGCCTGTTAGTATCAGTTATTCTAGCCTCTAGTTTGTCTCCTGGATTACTTAATAATCCATTTGAAAATATACTCGGTAACTTCATTACTTTTCATCTCCTTTCTACGCACTCTCAACCACATTGTTTTGAAATATCTCCAAGCATTTATAAAAGCCTGCTATTGCGATTGCTATCAGAACTATAGGGAGCGTTACCAAAGTTAATAAGATTTTCGTAAGTCCCCAAGTTGCTTTTATAGCAAATCCCAGTATCTTGGCAAATACTGCAAACAAAAATATAGAAATACTAATGTAAACTTTTTTTCTCATCCTTTCGAATGTTCTTCTTAGTTTTGTTTCCCATAGTGGTTATATCTGTTAATCCTATGTTCTTGCTAAATTTCTTTTTTTTGCTTATCTCGTAAGATAATCTACATATTTCTAATCTCTCATTTACTGTCATATGCATCACCTCATTTCTAAATATTGAAATAATTATATGAGAAAGCTGATCAATAATATATGTCTTCATTGGTGTAATGACATATCATAAACCTCTGGTTTGGAGTTTTATAAAACAGGGATGATTCTTTGATCACCCCTGTTTATTCTTATCTTATGTTCTTTTTTATCTTTCCGCAGTCTTTTATTTTTTCTGCCCAATACGATACTACTTCATCAGCAACACCATCCACATGTTTTTTGCTCACTCTGTATGCTTTATCCGCTTTTTTAGATACCACTACGGATTTTTCTTCTATTTCATCCTGACAATCGACAATGAAATCAGCAGTTGCTGTCATACATGTGTCATAGGCATTTTCAAGATTCTTTTTTACTTCATATTTGACTTCCAGTTTTTCCAGTCCTTTATATGCTATCGTTCCTGCCGCAACACCTGCCACGAAAACACCAGTTATAGCTAAAGCCCCTGAACTTTCTGTTATTAATCCAGCCGTTAATAAAGCACATGTTCCTTTTTCTATTACTGTTGATATTGCTCCGTTTGCTGTAGCAGCTGTCGTATTACTAAATGTTTCAGCATCACTACAGTGTTTCACTTTAGATTCAACTGCGGCTAATGCTCCACAGAATGCGCCACCTTTTGCAGCACTCTTAGAAATCGTTTTTACAAAGTTATTAAGAGAAAATCCTAACGCCTTTTCTGCAACTTCCTTGGTAAATTCATGTGATATACCTGAGTCTATCATTCTTGCATCAATTCCGGCTTTTTCAGCAGCTTTATTAAATGCTTTTGCACACTCCTTTGTTCCAACTAATTTCGCATCATCGTATTGTCCATCCATAACCTGTCTGAGTATTTTCGATATTCCTTCTGTAGAATCTTTACACTGGATCAACCCAACAACTTCTTCCTTTGAATTAAAAACTACCAGATCTGCCACCTTATCAATTGAAGATTCTGACAGTCTTACAACTTCTTTAGGTTTTGCAATACACAGGAAATTCTTTAGATTCTCTGAATCCTTATATATTATTTCAAAAGCAATTCCATGTGCACCTTTAGGACTCGAAGCCCCTGCTCTTCCAATCATTCTAGCTATTACTGATGCCTCATAAGCCTCTAATGCAGCTTCTGTAATAATCTCGACCTTTTCTCCAGCCTCTTCAATACTCATTGCCTTTACCTGAAATGAATCAGTAAATACAATTGATAATACCAATACTAATGCCAATACTCTTGTTATCATTTTTTTTGAATTTTTCATCTCTTACCTCCTTTTCGTAATTATGAATATTTAAAATCACCTTATACATATGTATTGAAACAATTATAATAAAGATAAATCTGATAATATATAACACTTGGGGAGTCTTAATATCTTATAAGACTCCAAACAGGAGTCTTCTATAAAAGAAACCCTTGAACATGTATATAGTGTTCAAGGGTTTTTATATTTATAATCCAGCAGCAAGTAGTAAATCATCAAATGAAAAACTCAAGTGTTCCGGCTCACTATCATCATGAGCCGCTTTATAATACGAATTTAATACTAATTCTTTTTCTTTCTTCATTTTTGCATACAGAAGAGCTGTATTATATGCATCTACTGCACCATTGTGAGCCCTTCCTTCGGTACAAATATCTGTTGCAATCAATGCTTCCTCCAACGAATAAATTCTTTCCATATTCATTTTATCTGAAAACTCAGGTTGACAATCAATCCAGTTATCTAACAACTCTAAAAACTTAGATTCTATATCGATTCCCTTTGATTTTATCTCATGTCTTAATTGCTTCTCATCATTGTCACTCCATGAAATAGCCAAAACATTATCCGGTAACCAATCGATAAATTGATCTAAAACAATAGAAAGATTCGAAGCATTTTTTACACTGTCAGGAGTAATTCCTGTAAGATTTGTGATAAATCTATCTATTTTTCCATTTTCAGGCTTCACATATTTATCAAAGCTATCTATCACATTATATTCAGAATCCATAAGCGTTGCTCCAATCTGAATAATTTCCCTACCGTATCCAACTACTCTTTTTAACCCTTTGGGAACCCGACACATTTCCAAATCAACAACAACATAATAGTTCATTGAATCAACACCTCCTTTGAAATTTAATATATAATTAACATTGCTTTTTAATAACCATATCCAAATGATTATTGAATTCATTATAAAACTACTAATATTCTAAATATATGTATCAATTGGCGTATTTAGATTATATAAGACTCCAAAATGGAGAATTATTATTTTATTTATAAACTCTGTTTGATATAATTATCACATACATAATTCAAAGTGAGGTATATACTATGGGAAAGAAATCCACTAAAATAAATAAAAATATTTATTTTCAATGTAGGGAAGAAGCCGGACTAACACGAGCTGAAGCAAGTGATTTAATGCCAGGTTATACCGAAAATAAAATAGAAAAAATTGAAAATGAACGCACATTAATTGCTCCCGAAGATGTAGTGGCCATGGCAAAAGCTTATAAAAGGCCCGAATTGTGCAACTATTACTGTTCAAACGAATGTGCGATTGGAGAAAATACTACTCCGGAAATAAAAATAGAAAGCTTACAAGCTATAGTTCTAGGTCTCCTAGCTTCTATGAACAAACTGGAAAAACAAAAAGATGTACTCATTAACATAACCGCTGATGGAAAAATATCTGATGATGAAATAACAGATTATATTTCAATCCAAGATACACTAGATAAAATGTACATTTCGATAGGCAGTTTAAAACTTTGGCTCAAGCAAAAAATGGCCAATAATGATATAAATGAAGATTTGATTATGGAGGCAATTGCCTCACTTAAAGAATGAAGGAGAGCATATGCTCTCCTCCTTCATTCAACTAACTATGTCTATACATTATGTTCTGCCAACGTCATGACCTCTTCAAACATTTTCTAATACCTCATCATACATTTATCTGGTAGAATGCCTGCAACCTAGTGAATGCTCCACATTGCCTACGCATTAGAAAAAAGAGTCACACAGGTTATCCAGCCAGAGCCAGACTCGTCATGAACAGGCATTACTAATCCTCATACTCAAACCCGTTATTCTCGCACCACTCGATAGCAATCTTCCTATAAGCTTGAGCCTCGTATTCGTACCACTTGTCTTCCATATTGAATCGTATAAGTGTATCCTTAAATCTTCTAAAAGCACCTCTGCCCCGTATGGCACGTTCCAGCTCATTCTGGACATTGTCTGTCGGAAGTTCCCAGATAAATCTTTCCATTATGCTATATTCATGGATATCATATTTTGAAGGCAGGCCGAAATACCTGACTTGCCATCCTTCTTCAATCATTTCCATGATTTCTTGGTCATCTTCATCAACTTCTCCATACATGGAAATATCAGAAGGAACACTGACCACTTCCTTTTTCTCCAGATCAAAGTACTGATTCCATAAATCATCTGCCATTTCTATGGCATCAATTACCTTTCCAAGAGGAATAACAGGCTTTGATTCAGGAGTCATACTTCCGGAAAGCTCCGGCATATCTTCTCTATTTATCATTTTTAGTTCCCTTTTTCCTGAACGGTATCACATTTGAATCATCTTTTCCGTTCGATTCTCCTGAACTATCACTACTGCCAAAGAAGTTCTTTTCCATATTTGCAAATGCTTCTCTTACTGCCTTTTCTGACGCCTCATTTTCCACCTCACTTGCTGCCTTGGTTCCAAGAATTTCTATAGGAGGTATCATATCAATATTATTAAACATTTCGCATGCATAGTCATATCCGTAACCCATGTTCAGACCGGCGTAGGATTTAATATACTTCATCCCCTCAACAAATCCATTATCAAATACATATTCGTAATCCCTGTCCCAGAAGTACAGATTTTCATCCTCATCTTCATTCAGACGGACAAGAAGTATATTTGTAAGTTTGTCTGCCAGTTCACTTGCTTCTTTCTGGGTAAAATTATATTTTCCCTTAAGTGTATCAAGTGCTGCTGTATATTTTTCGTTGTCAACTAAAGACTTCATCATATCAAATGATTGTATGACCAAATCATTGCTATCGTCAGTCACTGCATAAAGCATATACTCTTCCAGGAGGTCAAACGTATAATACACCTCTTCATCACGAAGCATTTTCAAAATATGCTCAGCCTTTTTCTTCACAATAAGCATGCCGAGTTGTTCATCATCGATATCATATAGTTTCCCTAATCCATCAAAGAAATCATCACCAAAGTACGTATCATATACAGGCAAAAATTCATCATTCCCGGATAAGTAAGTTCTTTCAAATGCGGTTATCAGCATGTCAGAAGCAACAGTGGAAATGTACTTAATAAATTCCTTTCTGTCTTCAGTATCATTTTCACGAATATCGTATCCTACTAATCTAAACATTATTCTCGTTCCTTATAATTTAAAATTCTTTTATAAATACTGCTCGGCAAATGCCTTCAGATCATCAATTGACTTATTTCCATTAAGCACCGCACCGTTTATTATCTCGGCACCAGGCGCACTATCTTTAAGCAGCTCTGCTGATTTTCCAAGTCCGCTGCTTCCGGACGTAGCAAAGAGAACTATCTTCTTTCCTGTAAAATCATAGCTCTCCAAAAATGTATTTATAATGTGTGAAAGCCGGTACCACCACACAGGTCCACCAAGGAAAATCAGGTCATACTGATCCATATTTTCTATCCTGGTACCACCGATAGCAGGCCTGCTGGACTCATCTTCCATCTCCACGGAACTTCTGGAAGACTTGTCACGCCAGTTGAGATCATCATTTGTATATGGAATCTCCGGAACTATCTCATAAATATCAGCATTGATTGCCTTAGCCAATTCCGTTGCAACAACTCCAGTAGTTCCTGTTGCTGAAAAATATGCCACTAATGTTTTCATAATCATAAACTCCTATGCTTCTTCTTTTACCTTTTCAAATCTATATACCTGCTTTATATCCGGATATTTCTCTTTATCAACCTTACCGATAAACATATCATAAGGTCTCACATACATAGCGAAATCTCCATAAAGAGACTGATAAACAACAACCATCTCCTTGGTCTCAGTATGTTTTGCAATTTCGATAATCTTATAAAGATAAATGTTCTTGTCTCTGTCCTTCTTTGATAAAGTCTCTCTTTTAAAATGCTGGACAATGTCTCCGGCATGCAATCTCCTGTCTCCCATCCTGATAACCTCAATTAAAAGCTAATACAATAATATCAATACACTTTAAAACCACAACCAGTTTTTTCAGGGCCATCAACTCCTGATTCATAATGAGCCCTGAATTCCATATTGATATCTTTTATTTCCTTTTTACCATCTATATAATCCTGGTACATATCTGCCAGACCAGACATGCATCCATCACAGGAACCATTGATATTCCCAATAGATTCAGCCACTATACGCTCACGCTCTTCTCTTGTTGTATCTTTTATAAGTATACTCATAATTGCCTCCACAGATTACTCATTAGCTTTCTAAAAGCTCCAGCCCTTGGGAATTTATCTATATTTGAACTATATGCCTATTCTAGACTTTATTGTATTTCTTTTACAATCAATTGTTTCTGAAGCATATAATATCTTTTTCTATCTTTACTTCTACTCTCATGAAGCATCTCTTCAGTTGTCCTAGAATAGCTGATTTCTTTAGCAAGCATTTCCACAAATGAAATCCATTCATCAATATCAGGTGACATTCCAGAAAAGCTAAACATAAAGTCGAAATTTGTACCATGTCTATATAATCTACCCGGAAGAGGATAATGACTTCTATTTCCAATCATAATCCCATACCTCAAGTATGGAGTAATATATTTATGTTTTTCAGCTTTATAACTATATGTAATCGCATCATGAGTAGTAATTGATCCAAGCTTTGCTTCAATAACCACCCTAGGTTTTATGATAGTATCGTTCTTTTCATATATAACAAGATCCGTCTCAAAACTAGAGGGAAGTATATCCTTTGTATTCCATTCACTATCATAGCAAACAATTTCTTGTGAATACGGTATTTTGCAAAGTGTATCTACAAAAATAGCTCCATCATTAAAATTCTCCTTTAACCTATCACATATTGTTTTAGTCCATTCATTTTCATTCATAGCCACAACCCCATTATTCCCCAATTATTAATTCTTTCCTATCATTTTTCTCACTTCATACATTTTGTCATCGTCCACTAGTTCTTGCCACGAATAATTCAAGACAAATTCTTTATAACGACTATTACTTGTAGTGATCCAAATCCCCTCTTGTGAAGCTATTACAGCATACTTTGCACTAAGCAATAAAGCATAACTTCCAACCTGATCTAATGCAGCTGCTAGTTCCTTATTATTTTTTATACTCTTCTTTGCTTCTATTACTGTAAATGCAACGTGTGATCCACCATATGTTTCATGAGCTATTACAAAATCAGGAATTAATGTATTGTTATGATTGCCAATTGGAACACGAATTTGCTGCTCATAGTCTCTCTCACCATAACCAATATTATTCAAAAATGGCTTTATTAACCTATCTTCTACATCTCTTTCGTTAACATATTTATTATCCGAAGAAATCTCTTCATATTCCAGTTTAGTTACCTTAGCTTTAGTTTTATCAACTATATGATTATATTCTGATGGCTTTAATTCTACTCCATTAAGCCCCTGCATATTTTTATGCACGATCGGCATCTTAGATAATACTCTATCTTTCTTAATATCATTAATCCCAAGGCGCTTTACCTTAACCGGATTTCCAACATAAGTACAACGATAATAAAAGAAAAATGGATCATTAAACCCTATGGAACAACTTCTCCATATTGATGATATAGCACTAATAGGCGTTCTAAGATACATTACAACCATATCTCCCGCACGTGTCTCAGGATTACACTGCCAGCAGCAGATATCTTCAGAATCATCTTCAGCTACTGCATCTGCATTATTCCCTCCACCGCCAATAAAAAATGCACTCTTAGGTTCTGGTAAATCTTTAATAATATAACTATCTATTCCACCAATATAGTTCGGAGCAAAGTCATACAAAAAAGCAAATAATTCATATGGACTCCACCCATTATCTAAACGATACTTAGTAAATACCTTGCATAGCTCTCCATAATAAAAGAAACGCTTCTTATAGTCCTTTTTACTTGGCAACTCAGGCAGATTAATATCAAAATGATTAGCTATTATTTCTAATACATTGTAATTACACTGAAAATAATACGGAATAAAGCACTCCGGATAGTCAATCGCAAGAGAAGTTGTAACGGCTACAATACCCCTGAAACCGCCATCTTCACTTATAAACTCACAGAATGCGTTCTTATCAGAACCATAATCATCTATTAAAACATTCCATAATTCATGCATTGTTTCATCAATAACTTGATGATAATCATCAGAATTATCCGGCTCGTATTCTATATCTTCAGTATAATATTGATCTCTATTTTCTATAAAACTTCTTAAAGTATATTCTGTATCTTCTTTCAAATAATTAGATACGCAGAATACCTCTTGTAGTTTCTTTATACCATCTACATATTCTTTAGTAATCTTGTTTCCTATATTTTCCTTGAAAAAATCAACAACTTTATGACCACCACTTTCAAGATATAATCTCCAAACATACTCATTCATAATTGATTTCAAACCCCATAATAAAATCCATTATCAGCCTTTATTTCCTATTCATTTCTTATATACCTGCACTTAGGAAATGCAGCACACCCATAAAACTGATTTCCTGCATTAGGTCCCTTCTTTGCTGTTCTAAGTACTAATTTGTTTCCACATCGTGGACAGATCAAATCATTTGTACTGTCATTTATTTTCATTTCTGATTGAATACTATCGTCTGAACTTCTGATATATTTATTTTCAATATTCTTAATATGCGCAGTTTTCACTGCATCGTCAACATTTGTCAAAAGGCTAAGCTTTTCATAAATCATCTCAACCTGATTTTCGGTCAACTTATCTTCTGATGAATTCCATATCTTCTTAACAGTCTTATAAGTATGATCTCGTTTTATAACATTAATATCAGTACTAAATGTAGTTATCTTCTTTAGCTCACATCTCTCAGAGAAAACAATAACAGAAAATAATGGAACTTCAACATCCGATGAACTAATATAATTACTTAACCATTTCAGATGAGTTCTGTTCTGCTTTATAGGATTATAAAACCTATTCTTTTGTCCACCAGCAAGACTTGCAGTCCAGTACTGATCTCTTTCATTTCCAAAAATCCAGCCTGAATAATTCTTGCTTTCAAATACAAATATCCCCTTCTGACAGATAAACATTATATCTATTTCCGAGGTTTCACCATTATCTTTAGGAATATAAATATTTCGAAGAGTCTTTCCCTTACGACCAAATAGATTTACTTTCTTTAATTCTCTCTCAGTTAACTTTTCACCATATTTACCCTTAAAGTTGTCTGTAAAAATGGCATCTAATATTGGTTGCAACGTAAGATCAAAAAATATATCAATCAAATCTTTTCCCATCAGTCACTCCATACCACTTATATATTTTCATTATGCCATTGTAAGAATTCTTTTGAAGGTCTATTTTCTATTTTCTCTGGAATAATCATTAGTTTCTGACCATGATATTTGTAATAATCCTTATCATTCCCATAATCATCATGTAATCTTTTACTGACATCTACTCTATAGTCAGAATCAATAGTAATATAACCATCATCGAATAAAGTATGAAAATCTGATTTTAATAGTAATCCATTACTAGCGATGTAAGGTCCTTCCTGTGAAACTGGTTTTATATGAGCAGCTTGAAGAACTGGCAATGTCTTTTCTCCAGTAATTGCACATCTTCTTTGATAGTTATCAGTAACGATAATTCTAAAGGCTCCTTGCCCAATCCGGTGTTTGACTTGTAAATATCCAAATTGTGGTTTATCAATAGTTTTTACATTATCAAAAAGGCGTTCTCCTTTACATCAAAGTATTCTCATCATTCCATCTATTTGAAATATCTGCTTCAAATTTCTTTATCTCATCAAACATACCATCTAATTGTTTCATGATAATTTCAGCAGTGTCATCATCCGTATTCTTATATACAGGCGATTTAAAATATAACTTATATCCCTTTGTAAGATCACCTAGATTAAGCAATTCAGCTAGATGCATGAACGCGGCTTTCATATCATTGCTAAGATTTCTACAATAGAAATAAAGCTGTATAAACATTTCCCCTTTTTTATTTGCTATTTCATAAAAATAGAAATTTGATGTTTTCCAAGGACTTAGTTTATCAGTAGATATCGGAATGATTGAATCAAGAAATGGTGTTGTAAATCTCACCAGACTTCCTTGACTATTCTTTGGATCAAAACCAATATTTGATATACTATTTTTTTCACACCATTCCTTTTCCACTTTTAAACGATCCAAATCGTTTTCTTTTGAAGAATTAGGCCGTGCACTATAAACAAAGTCCTCTTCAACATCAAGATTATGTTTTTTCAACAATTCTCTGATAAAGCTTATACAGTCAAACGCCGAATACCCAGTACTAATATAAATATCACAATCCTTTTTTAACTTAACTGGATTTCGAACAGCAGAATCGTCATAAGAAAACACAGGGTTCATCCAAGAAGGGAATACCTCTTTTGAACTGGCCATCTGTTCAATAACACTACTATCAAGCTCATATAATTTCTGAGCAACAGACCTCACCATAACTGCAAAGCTATCAACGTTAACTCTTTCACCCAACAACTCATAGTAATTTACATATTTGTACGTAGCATTACTAGAATCAGCTGCTGTATATAATGAATATCTAGGATCTTTAAATTCGATTTTTTCAGCAGGTTGTTCAATAGGAAACAATTTTATTATAAGTGAAGATAAACGATTTGCTCTTGCCTCAATTGTTTCCGCATTCCAATAATCTTTATCCTTAACATCATTATACAGAACAACCACATGTGTCACCTCATCAGACAAAAGGTCCTTCTTATCCAAAAATGGTTTATCTCCAAGCTCGCTGTTATAGCCAGTTAATGTAAGATTTCCAAGTGTATGTAAATAACGCTCTCTAACTGTCTCCCAATCATCACCAAGCATTTTCTGCCATGCCGATGATAAATTCTTATTCTGTGGCATAATATGCTCTATTGTCAGATTATCTGTTACTACACTTTCTTTACCTTGGTTTTCTATTGTAGCTAAAAGATATTTACATAGCGCATTTTTACGGTATAGATTTTTCTCTTTCAATGCAGTTTCAAAATATTCATCATTTGGAATTGCATCCTTTGATGTAACTTGAAGCATAAATGAAACTATTGCATCATAATAATGTTCCTTATTCTCTACTCTACTAAAAACACGACTATATAACGTCTTATAAAAACCTCTCAATGAGTTGGAACCGATTTCGCAAATTAACCTTCGAATATTATAACTGAGTAGCAGTCTAAGTACTTTTCCAAGTTCAAGCTGATCAATAATACCATTCTCGTAGTCATCAAAAATATCAAAAAGGAATAGATAGACTGTCGTCTGATTCAATCTACGCAAACCAGAAAGTGATGCATTTATATCATCGCTTAAATTTTTATCACCATAATAAAATGTATGATAATACTTAGCATAATGTAGTATTTCTTGAAGCATCGACTCATTAGTATATAGTCCCTCTCTATACACTTGTTTAAAATCAGAATAAGCATTACTTTCTTTTGTAAAGCCATCTAGTTTCAAATTAAGGTAATCTAGGAAATAACTTTCAAGACGATCCTTTGAAAGAAGTTCCTGAGTAGGGAGCCAGTAGTCTTCATATAATCTATCTTGATCATCATCTGTCATAAGAACATAATTTCTAATCAAATCTGCCAAGCCAAGCTTAATACCCGTGGAATTAATTCTTTCAAATATCTCCTGCGCATCATCATCTTGATCCAAGCGAATATCTGCGCAAATAAGATTATCCATTCCATCATGAATCATCATTACCGAATTATCAGCGTCTTCTTTTAGAAATTCCTGTATTAAATTCTTAAACAACATATAATTATGATAGATAATACCATTCTTACTTTTATTCATACTATCTATCTGACCAGACATCAATAATTGAAGCTGATCATTATCTGTCTTAACAGGTTTAAGTTTTAACTTACTCTTTTCATCAAGATTATATCTATTAAACTTATCCTCATTATACAGATACTTTTCCAAGGATTCTTTATCAGCGGAATCCTCGGCACAATCAGCAAGCGCTTTTAGTAAAATGTATAGAGTCGTAAATCTTTGCTGTCCATCAATGATAATATAATAATCTATATGATTCTTTGAATTAAGCGGAGCATAAACAAATGAACCACAAAAATGCGGTCTATCTTTCTTATAAGCTAACACAATATCTTCAAACAGTTTTTCACACTGTTCTGATGTCCAAGCATAATCACGCTGATATACTGGTATACAGTATTGTTTTTTATTTGGCTGAATATAATCATTCAGCATTCTTCCGCTATCAATCCTCACTAAGGCACCTCCAATTGTTTATTATTCATCATCTCTACTTTATAAACCAAATTTGTTTAAAGAATATACCTGCCTTACACATTGTTGCTTTTGCAACTGATTAATATTGTTAATAAAATCATTATCCTTTGATTTCAATATAACGATTTGATTATTAAATTCTCCCATGCTTCCAAGCATAAACTTGTTGGAATACATAGCCATCAAATATTTAGGTGAAATAGGATAATAAAGTATTGTAGAATCCAATCCCAAACCCGCTTGAAACATTCCAACACGTCCATCAACTACATTATGAAGTAGCACAGGGTTATCACTGGTAATAAATTGACTATCATCAGTAATTTTATATAGAACCCAAATTCTATTCATTAATCGATTGATTAACCCCTCATGCGACTCTCCACTTATCGCTGCCTCAGCAATGGATAACTTCCACAAATTTTCGTTATCTACATATGAATCAATATCTATATTATGGTTTTCACCATACATCTCAACAGCCAATTCTTCTGCTTGCCGCCTTATTTCATTACATAAATCTTTTTTCTTTATCTCTGCCTCATCAAAAGCTATTTTCCCTCTGTACATTTGATAAACAATCTGCAACGATAATCTAAACTTTGTCTTTTCATCAAAAACAATGCCCCGATCTGATATAACATTATTGTTATACTTTAAAATAATATTACCAATCAGTACAGACAATTCAGGTTCTACTTCTTTTGAATAGTATTCTTCCCAAGCATTCTTATTCTCAATAACATGATTTTCATCTATGTTTTTTAATTCATATAGATCTTTTTCAACAGCTACATTCTTTATATTTGTTTGGAAATGCCTTCCTGAACTTTTATCATATACCCATATGGCAAATTCATTATTCCTTTTTTCCGAAAAATACTTTAAATATGCCCTTGGAACATAATGTTGTCTCATATCACCACATTTTTTAATCTTTTTCCTATCAATTTCAAAATAATAATTTCACAGTATTAGTACCATTTACCTTTAAGAACTTGTAAAATTATAACTTTTTATAATTACAACTTATTCTTTCTTATATGCTTATAATATGTATTTAACTTTGCTTCAAAGATTAGCTCTTACCTAATTTCAAACCAATATTATTAATAATTTCTTCGGCATCTTCTTCAGTAAGTTTATTTGAAAAAACAGATTCTGTTTCATAGGTCTTTCTATGATTCAAATCATAAAACATTGCTTTTTCACCCTGCGCAACCATAATTCTACTCCCAAGGAATTTAAAATTTTTTCTATTTGAATTAAAAAAAGTATAATTAATTCCCTCTTTATTATATGCACTCTTATAAGAAATCCCATCAATTCCTGTTTTCCTAATATGATCTGTTATAACTTGTGTAGCAATATACTCATCTGGATTACAAACTGGTTCAAAATACTTCTGCATTATTAATGTAAACAATTCGCCCAAAGATACGTTTTCTTTTATGCTATCTCCTATTTCAAAAGATTTTTCAGAAGACAAATCATAGATATAAACATCATTTGCAACTCTAAATTCTGCTATAGAAATCATTTGTCCTATTAACGGTTTCACCTCAACACAAGCAGTTTCTATGCCATCAGCCAAATACAGATAAGATATCCCTTTAGTATTATTTCTTCCTTCTTTACTTATCCCTAATGGTGCTTCTCTAGAGTTTCCTTCATCAAATCCTACAGTAAATTTACAATTGCAGGATTGATCAATATCAATATCTAATCCTTCTTTTTCATAAAAATCTTTTTCATTTATTAATCGAGCTCTATACAAAACTGTGTCTTTTGGTATGCATATATTAAACTGATTACGTGAATCATTGATAACATATTCGTCTATGAATTTTAGAAATTCATCTTTTCCATCATTTTTTATACCCTTCTTTACTCTCTCAACAAAACGATTAAAGCAAAAATGAGCGTTATTCATCAAGGCCCACTTCGTCATAGAACTAATAAATCTATTAGTATTATCGTCCATATCGTTCAACCTCTTTTTTTAGTCTTATGATATTCATTTATTAATGTCTTTTTTATCAGAAATTTCGCTATACAAATCAAAGAATTGCTTATTATATCTTCTGGCCTCTTCTAATAAATCAGAATATGATTTCACATATATCCCCTGAGTCTCCATCCCCTTAATCATAGTATTTACGCCTGGATCCATTGTCATTTTATCAGAAATCAAATATCCTTCGATTTGCTTTACATTTTCTGGATACTTGTTTCTTAAAAACTCAGTATACTGAACAACCTGTTCAATTTGTTTTGCCGTAATTCTAATAGATGGACGTTTCAGTTCAATAATATGCACCAAACCACTTTCATTTGTACAAAGAAAATCAATTCGTCTATCCTTTATGTCTAATTTATCATCTGGAAAGTTTTCTTTTAAAATTCTCGAGTATGTTTGCTCACGTTCAAATTTTGACATCTTAGAATCTAAAAGCCACGGAAATTCCTCTAAGAACTTCTGTATCACCTTTGTTTCTGATGCGTCTTCTCTTATGTATTTATCAAACTGATTAATTGTTTCTAATCTTCCTATTGCAATACGGGCATATTCTTTAGCTTCAATAATTTGCCAATCAGTCAAAAGTTTAATAGCTGTTTCGTCATCTAACTTATCCATTTCAGCTAATTCTGCCGTAAAATCTTTAAAGCTGTTAAAGCCATACATATCTTGAATATTTTCTATAAAATCTTCTGCCTGCTCATCACCAATATTGTCATTTTCTATAACTGCATCAACCAGCTTTTTAGCTAACGGTTTTTCCGCAGGATTCAAAGACTTTAACCACTTGTCAACATCAATGCTATTTCTTTTTAAACTCTCTTTTTTCTTTTCCTTCCGCTGTTTCCTCCATTTAGATTGTGAAACAGAAACTATTTCCTCTAACAGTTCCTTTAGATTTTCTAATTCGGAATTATCATAATTATCCCAAGCTAATGATTTTCTATCAGTCGAGCAATTATCTATATGCATATCCTCATCAACGAAATCAACATCAAAACTACCAGACATATACAAGAAGAAATTATCATTTCCTCTTTTATCAAACGCTCTATTTTCTTGCACAAGCTTGTTTCTTGAAAAAAGGACTATACCTTGTTGATTACTCTTCAACGGAGTCTTAGCTGTATAAATCGTACCAACTACACCTTTTCCCTTTCCAAATTCAAGTAACTTCTCATCTATATCATCAAAGTCACTAGGAAAATCCCATTTAAACTGATAACTATCTTCAGATATCGCACAATCATCTATTACAATACTATTGCCAATATGAACAACAAAATCACTCGAGAATATTTTAAACCTTCCACGTATTCCACGTTCAATACTCTCTAAATCAAAATCAGTTTTTCTATTTATATCATCTATTGTGATACATGTTCCATTATCCTCATCTGTTTTCTCATCTACACACAACATATAAGGCTCATATTCACCTTCATTTCTTTTATGGATTTCGTTATAATCCATAATAAAACTGTTTTTATAGCCATCTTTAATTGAAGTAATCGTGATTTTACGACCTATTCCGAACATAGAAAGTTTACCTAGTTCCTTTTTTCCTAGAACAAGCCTTCCACCGTTAGAAACATCACAATTAAGATCTTCACGTCTATTTCTTCCTATACAAAGGAATTTATCATTAAGGTCTTCAAATGACATTCCTTCTCCATCATCTTTTACTGAAATTTGTTTTTCTTCCCCATTTTTAAGGCTTATATATACATTATGTGCATCAGCATCCCATGCATTAGAAATAAGCTCTGCTAACATTGGCGGAATCATAGTATAGAGTTTTACACCCAAATGGTCTATTGTATTAATGTCATATGTAAATTTAAGTTTTTTATCCATTTTATTTCTCCAACGATAATTTATAGATTCCCATTTTTACAAGCTGTTTTAAAAAATCTTCAATCTGTTTCGTCTTATCAACAGATTCCACCATAAATCCCATTTCAACATTTCCAGCGAGTCCATGATAAGAAAGATTTGCAGATGACACTAATGCTTTTTTTGAATCAACTGTTAGTATCTTTGCATGAGATGCAGACATCTTATCATCAGACTGTTTTTCATATTCAAAAAACTGTAGATACTTTCCCCTATAAGCCAGCATTCTATCTAATGAATCTCTATGTCTATTTATATCGTTTACATAGAATCTAACATATATACCCTGCTGACTTTTCTTTATTATCATATCTAACATTCCAGAAAAATAGTCCGAGACAGAATACCCTGTAAATATTATGCTTTTTTCTGCATCTTTAATTAGTTGTTCAACAACATCCCTTGTTCTTTTTGCTTTGATTCTGAATGTGTCTGGTGCAGTTACCACAAGCTCAATCTTCTCTGTATTTTTTGAATTATATATTTCAAAGCAAAGATTTAAAATATCACTTAGTTCTTCTTCCGAACAACTAGGGAATTGCTCGCGCAGCTCAGCTATAGCATCAACTAATACCGAATCAATATTCCTAATCGAATATGATTCTATAGCTTGGACTATCTTAGCAGCCAAATATTCAGCTTTTATACTTGGATTCCGCATAACACACTTACTAACTCCTTGAAATATCCCATTTCTTCATGTTCTGGCAACGGAACAACTAACGCTCTGTCTAACAATCTATTACCATTCTCACAAGCCGTTTCTGAAATCATCGTGCATGAGTGACATGCTGCTCCATTTATTCTGTCTGAAGTAGGATTCTTCATAAAGCATTCAGGATCGGTAGTACAGGTAAGTCCATTTTCCAATGCCCCCTTTAATAATGGGATTAATTTATCCATTGATCCAAGCTCAACCAATCCGCCTAAGGAACCTTCTTTATCAGCAGCTCCTGTATAAATTAACAATCCACACATCTTATCACTGCTATAGATTCTTTCATGTAAAGCTGACGATGAATATCCTGATTGTATAGCCATTTCTTTAATTAACATGTGGGATAGAGTATGTATTAATACATATTCACCATTTCTTGGTTTGAAGTTTTCCCATCCCTTACCTTTGCAATAATCTTCATAGCATTTCTGATATTTATCCGAACGCTCTTTAACTCTGTTCTGTTCCAGCCATGCATTCATTGTCTCTTGATTAAACTCAATGAAAACACCTTCGCCATTGATTTCAACAGCAGGTAACCATTTTTCCGGACCAGCAGATTTTAATTTAACAATATGCTTCTGATCATCAACTTCTGGTTCAGGCATTTCAAGTCTTGTATAACCTAGTAAAACACGTACTTCCCTTAGTCTATGTATCTTAATAACTCTCGAAAAATATTTTTTCAAACTATCTTTAATTTCAACTTCTTCAGCTTTAAAATACTTTACGTCATGTTGAAACTCTACCTGCTGATGATGGGTAATGGCATTATATTCCATCTCCTTTAATTCCACATAGTCACGTATATTCTGTTCTAGTCTCTGATACGCATCATCAAAATCTTTTCTGCTGTATTTTCCTTCAAAAAATTTTTCATATCCTTTGGTTAGTCCATCTTCTTTCCCCAGAACATCAATAAGTAGTTCAATTTCTTTTCTATGTTCAGCAACCAAATCATTTATCGGATTAGTCCATGGTGGTATAGAAATTGCAGTTCTAGTTGCCGGAAAATAAACATTAGAAGCACCTCGCTGGCTTGGAATCAAGTCTTTTTTACATATCTTCTTTGGTGCATTTGGTCTTTGTGGATGATTTCCTGAACAATTGCATCCCACAAAGTTTTCTTTCTGCATAGCGCCACTCATTCGTCTCTTAGCACCACAATCACATTGTACCTCTAACTCTGCAAGAGATGATGTAGTACCAAAGGAATAAAGATGCATCTTTTTATTACAGTCAGTCGTTCCATGGTGAACCCACCATCTCCATGGAAAGTCATCCATATGACCATCTTCACAAATAGAAATAAACCTTGCCGGATATGCAGAAAAACCACAGTCAGGGCATGAAACACTTCCCTGATATTTCTTATACTTCTCTGTATAAGCTGGATTCTTTAATTCTTCTCTAATATCAAAGATTCTTTTACATTTATCATTCGTACAAACATGTACATATGGAAACGACGCAACAGGAATATCCTCTTTGCCCCCAGTACTCGGCATATAAAAATGACGAACTCTCATAAATGATGCAAGTCTTGAATCTCTAATTTCCCGACCAATATTATTTGCATTCCAATATTCAATATCAAGAACAGTCAAAGAATCATGTACAGCATCCATAATAGAGCCAGGACCATATGTAGTTATCAATTGATTAGGTCTGATTTCACCAAGTTTTTTTTCAAACACTACTGTTGTCCTCCCTCTTCATATAAATATACTGTAGACGACTGCTCTACGTCTCTCATAGAGTTTAATGTTGCCTTTTCTTTATCTGTACTAGGCTGTCCATAATAACTAAGTAGTCTTTTATTATTTTCCGTGTTGGTGACAAAGTAGAATAACTTCTGATTCTTTGCAAGTTCTTTCCACATCGCAATAAACGAGTCTATATCATCATTTGATGCTTCATAAGCTGATGGTGCCACCACAGCTACTCTATCAAGTATTTTCTTCTTAATAGATTGAAGATCTTCATCAGATAAAGTTAAAATATTAGATGCCCCTTTATTACCTGCCATGGATTCTGTTTGAAGCCTTAATACAGCAACAACTAATGCATGAAGGACTCTATCTCTTGCTCTAGCGGCAAAAGGAGTAGCAGTTGTTCCTTCAACATACCTATACATTTGTGAATGGAACCCAACGAAGTTCTCATAATTAGATAAATCTCTCGGTCTATATGGATTATAGACAGTGAATATTAATCCAGGATATTTTCTTCCTACACGGCTCGTCGCCTGAATATATTCAGAATTTTGCTTAGGCTGACCTACTACAGCCATCAATCCCAATCTATCAACATCCATTCCAACGGCAATCATATTGGTTGCTATTACTACGTCATAGCAACTCTGTCTCTCTTTGGAAGGATTAAATGGTTCTGCAAGTTTCTCCAGTATTTCAGCTATCTGATATGAAGGAATTCTTGAAGTTATCTCTTTCTTCCCATCAAATGTCAAAAATCTCTGTCTTGCGTACTTATACTTCTTCTTAAGGACTCTTAATCTACTACTTATATCGTCGTCTAATAATCTAACTGCGCCTCCAAGCTCTCTAATGGAGTTGAAGTATCCTACTAAAGTATAATATGGATCAACATACTCTTTGTATCTATCATCTTCTGACAAGATAAAAGCTTCTTGCAACAAGACAGAATAAAGCCTAATCAAAGTTGTCTTCACAGATTGCCCACTCGCACATATTCCTGCATATTGCCTAAAAGGTTTTTCACCCTTTTTCAACATGTCCTTAATATCTTCCTCACTCAAATCATCAATATCTCTTTTAACAAGAGGTATTTCTCGTATGAAATAGGAATCCCTAGTATCAAATCCACTAGGAGGAAACTGCGCATAGTTCTCTCTAGCATATAAACATCTAATCTGCTCCCCAGCATTTTTTATTGTAGCAGTTGAAACTACATACTTGGGACGAATTTTATGCCCATCTCGTTCAATGCAGCAAAGATCTTCAACTACAGTTTCATAGCCTCCATAAATTGTTCCTAAAGGACCTGTAATCAAATGTAACTCATCCTGAATTATCAATTGAGGAGGATAAAAAGGTCTACATGCTTCAATTACACAAGCATCAAGGTCATTCTTGTTATCTCTATTATGTTTCTTTCCTAAGAGTTCTTTATCATATCCAATTGCTTGATAACCATGTCTCGGACAGAACCTATCTGTTTTTCCGAATAACAACCCAACTTGTTCGGACCAAGGAAGTCTTGCAAACTTGTCAACTGTTGAAATTATTACTGTAGGACACTTAGCATAGATTTCTTCGTCAACCAAATACACAGGAATTGTTTTTCCTGTACGTCTGGAAAACTTACAATTAATATTCGAACATGATATTTTTACCGAATTAGTTTTTGTATTTATATCAAAATTATCTCGGTATATTTCTCTTCCACAGTACGGACATCTTATAATCTGTTTTGTTACCTTTCGAACAAACTCTTTTCTAGAGTATTCATCTTTATCATGTTCTTCAAACTTATTAGGTGTTACTCCTCCACCTACCCAAAAACCAATAGATATAGGTGTTTTTCCAAATTCACACTCTCCTGATTTTTCACTTCTCTCTCTTAAATCTTCCATTGCCACAATAAGCTTCAACAATCTATCTCTTTGCTGAGTAGTTAAGAGCCTGAGAGTATATCTTAAGAATACTGTAACCCCACCATCTTTTTCGTATTCTTTTTCATCTTTTGATGTAAGCCTTCTAAAAGCAACAATAAACGCAATTAAGCCTAAGTATGCTTCTGTTTTTCCTCCGCCTGTAGGAAAATATAGCAAGTCAACAATATTTCTCTCATCGCACTCTGGATCAATTAATCCTCGTATATTTAATAATATAAATGCAATCTGGAAAGGACGCCACTCACTGTGATCTTGGACTATACCTTTTTCTTTATTATCCTTCATGTAATCACTAAGACTACATGGGATACCGCGTCCACAATCTTTTGAAAAAGCAGTAATACTCCTTTGCAGGTACATTGATTGATTCATAAAGATAAATGCTTTAAATACTGTTTCATCATTTTCAATCAAGTCAATACCCTCATTCATCCTCCTCAGGGCTTCTTCGCATTTTTCTATTATCCCACTTCCAGTCGTTACAAATGAAGTATCCTCCATTTCAGGACTAGCTTTCAAAACATTCTTAATCCAATTACCATATAACGCTGTTAATAACCTAAGATTAGCTATAATCACGCCTTTTTTCTTAGGCGATCCGAGTTGCAACATCGAAAATGCTTTTTCTGGAACATCCTCAACCTGGGCACTAACACTTGGTATTTCATAATCCGGGATAAAAGATGATTTAATCATGTTTGCATTTTGCTCTTCATCCAGTTTGTTCCACTCAGCTGCACACCCACGTCCTTGTGCATATACCGGTCGCCCTTTATAATAATACTCATCATCGAGTTCTTTTTTACGGCATATGTACTCGGGAACAAATACAGAAATATCATCCACAGCATGAACGTTTATCTCAACCTGAAACATCACGCGTTCATACTCTTTTTCTCCGGTGGTTTTATCATTATTATGAAGATAAACAGATATCATCTTATATCCGTTATCTAGCTGCATTTGAATAACATATAAATATGTATCTTTTTTAGATTGAAGTGCTATCTTTTTAGCTCTGCCTATATCATTCAGATTCAATTGAACAGTCTCATGTTGTTGTTCTCGAATATATACAAGCTTTTTGTTTTTCTTTTTTGTTTTTTCTTTTTTCCCTTCATCTTCCTCAAGCTGATCATCCACTTTATCATTTTCTTCTACTTTGTCTGAATAATAGGAACCCCACAAAGTATCGACCAACAAATCCGTAACACTCTTTTCCACGTAAAAAGACACCCCAACAGAAGATGGCTTTTTGAAACCACCTTTTGAGCTATCATCAGGTTCATCATCCTCCAACAAAACAGATTCAGTCGCATTCCCATCCGCATCAAGTCTGCCCTCAGTAAATTCTATTTCATTATAGTTTTCATCCTCCGTAACAGTTGAATCAGCTGGATAAAGCATACCTGTTATGTAACTACTTGTTGGAAGCTCTGTTAATACTTCATCATCCTTCATTGGACCGATTAAATCAGTACGTACCGCGTCCAAGATTTTCTTTCTTACTTGAGCATATAAGTAATCACTTCGTTCAGCCATTATTCCTCCACATTTTTAATATCCGCCGCTAACCCCGCAACATATTTCAATGAATTTCCGATTTTGATATCTTCTCCGGAAATAAGCCTATATTTCCATTCTTTTTTATCAGCATCTACTTCTGATGCACATTCGCACCATTTAACTCCCGCGCGTGCCTTTTCTTGAACCTCTTCATTATTTACCTGATTAGCTGCCTTGACCTCAATCATATATTTACACTCTTTTGTTTCCACTAAAAAATCAGGATTGTATTGTTTACCAGCTTTATAAAAGAGTCCCAACTGGTTTAATGGTGGCTTTATAAAACGAATAACATCTTCATCTTCTTCCAATATAACTGCTAATCTACGCTCATCATCACTATCAAAAGAATTAACAGGATAATAAGATTTTTGATATCCCTCAAAAAGATAATTCTTAATATTCTTTTTGTCTGTTACTTCTTTCTTGTAATTTATTCTACTATCAGAATTCTTTAATTTAGTTTTTGCATAAGAGCCAAAAACGATCAAATCCTTCTGAATATTGTACACAAATTCTGTATGTTCTTCTTTTGATGCATATATCTGTTTTCTTAAGTCCTCAACAATGACTGTTGCATACCTTCTGATTATTTTTTTCTTAGCTTCATCATCACCATCAATTAGACTTAGATACTGATTCACTACATCGATAATAAAATCTGCATCATCATAACTGAACTCCGGTATTTCTTCTAGTAATGAACATGCCAATGTATTTTCCGGATCATCCACTATCAGCGGATCAGCATCCAAAATTTGAAGTAATCTATTATTTACCGCATCATATCTTTCTATCTTTGATGCAGCCACTTCAAAATCCTTAACACCTCTCTTAACAGTAAACGGCTTAAATTCTATTGTAGAGCTATAACTAATACTAATTTTCGGAACAGCAATAGCAACACGCTTTAAATCCTCAACCTTTTTTACAAATAATTCTCTGGCATAAAGTTCCAGTCTTTTAGCACTTTTCTTTTTCTCATTTTCAACAACTGCTGTTGTTTCATCCTCGACCACAATAGTAGAATCCACTATAGGCATCTTACTCTTTGATTCATCATTATTTTCAGAAGTGTTATCTTCTTTAAAATAATCAAACAGATTCATTTGCCCATCCGCATCCGATGATTTCTTTTTAGGAACCACTTTCTTTACATAGGCTTTCTGATACTCCTCATACAACTTATCAATATCTTTTGATGTATCTATTTCCTGGAAGCTCTTTACATTTGAATTCTTCAAAACATCGTCAAATAGTGATATCTGTTGATCATCAACTATTGAATCAACCTTCACAGCCTCAGTTTCTGGAATATCCTCATCATCAAGATTTCTCTTTTTAAATATTGGGTTATCTTTAATATCGTCTATAATTTCCCTATAGTGATCATGCGCAACTATATCTAATGTATCCAGCTCTTCTACACCAGTTATTTCACCAAATGGCAAACGCAAACCTCGTCCAATAGTTTGTAATGCCAAAATATCACTTTTAGCAGCATTAAGCGGAATGATTGTAAACAAGTTATTTACATCCCACCCTTCTTTTAGCTTATATACATGTAACACTATTTCTACAGGATTTGAATTCTGCTCTATTGTTAACAGTTTCTGTATATTCTCTTCGGTTTCTTCACCTCTTGTACTCGAATCAATTTCAATTACTTTTCCTACATACCGTCCGCCAAAAAATGCATCTGAATCTATTTTCTCTTTTATTTTCTTTGCATGAGTAGTGTCTTTACATGCCACTAAGACAATAGGCTTAACCTGTTCTAACCCATTGTCTACACAGTACTTATAAACTAACGCTTTACGTCTTTCATGAAGCCTTATACCATCTTTTAGCTTCATTTCCTCTATATCTTCATCAGAATACCCTGCAGTATTTGTTCTTCCCATTACGACAGGTATCTTTAAAAACTTACCAGCCCCTTCTTCAAGTCCATATCTGAAAATAATATTCTTGTTTGTGGACTTAGGTGTCGCCGTAAACTCTAATCCAAGAACAGGATTCAGATAATTAATCGCTGTCTTCGATGCAGGTGCATAATACCTATGTGCCTCATCCATACAAAAAACTAGATCATCAAATGACTTTAATACATCAGCAAAAGAACCTCCAAGATTCTCATTAAACTTGTGAAATTTAAACTCTAAATCCCCACGAGTAAAAATTTTAGAAATATTAAAAATAAATAATTGAATTTCAGAAGTCTTCTCAATCTGAAGTTCACTCTGGACATATTTAACTGGATAAGATAAATAGTTTTCTCCGTCATAAACTTTAGGTCTACCCATCTCAGCTTCAAGTCCCTTAAACATATATTTGGGATGTCCCGGCACCGTCTCTCGTCGCATTTTTTCATAAATAGTATTACCTGGCGCCAAAATAAAGAAATGTTTATATCCCTTCGTTTTATATAAATAATAAATACAAGCCCCCATCAGTCTTGTTTTACCAATTCCAGTAGTCATATCAAAGCAAAAAGAGGGGAAGTCAAATTCCTTATCAACTGATATCTTATGTGGATCTTGACAGTTTTCTGACGCGATCATCTCTGCATCAGTTTTCAAAGTTGTTTTATATTCAAGTTTTGAACTAATATCATCAAAAGTCTTTAATGCCTCGTATTGAGGATCACGCAGGCTCATAGCCCATTTAATTTTTTCTACAGTGCTCATTAATCCTGCACCTCACTTTCATAATTAAAACTGCATTTATCCAACAAATCCTTAGGTATCTTCTTTATCTCAACGTTATCAGGAAGCATCATATCCGTTTGATTCTTCTTACAATAAATCAATACACTTTGATTTTCGCCAACATTTTTTAAAACCGACATAATGTACTTGGAATTAACAAATTCTTCCGTAATATGAATAAATCTATTTTCTGAAGAATATCCATGAAATTCTCCATCAGGCTGGTATTTAAAACCTTCAATTTTACAAATTGCTTCACAAACCATATCCCATGTATACTTAGGATTAATTTGATAAATAGGTAATTTCATGTTTCTTACTAATAGCGGCTCTGCAAGCTCATAAAATCTGTAACCTCCACCACCATTCCATTTAACATTCTTAGAAATCCCACCTTCTTCACCATCAATAACTTTATCTATTCTTAACTTGCAATGGGTATAACAGTGATTACCTATTTCAATACCTATCCATTTTCGATTCATCTTATGTGCAACAGCAGCTGTTGTTCCAGAACCAAGAAAAGAATCCAACACGATATCGCCTTCATCGGTTGATAATTGTAATATTCTCTCTATTAATCTTTCTGGCTTAGGTGTAGCAAATAAATCTCCAGGTGTTAAATTTTTCATTTCTGTTTTTGCTTCTTGATTATCCCCCACCTCTTCTCTACGCCACAACGTTTTTGCTACCATACCTTGCTTAACATCTGATAAAAACCTTTTTACCTGTGGAGCACCTTTTCCATCTTTACCAAAATAGAATCTATTCTCCTCAAGCATTTTTTTTGCGCTTTCTTTATTAAATCTATAGCAACTTCCTTTGGGCGGGAAAAATTCCTCGCCTGTATTAGGATTTGTTATTCCAAATACGCCAGTTGGTGAAAATGATTTTACGAGCACATCCCCCGGCTTCCAAGGACCTCTAGGATCATTATCAGGATTCTTGTATCTTTTATTCATTTCATCGGTTCTTGGTAAAAGATTCGGTCTCCACACCTGCTTATTCTTTGCGTAAACCATTATAAAATCATGACAATCAGATAACCACTTTGCATCATTCTGAGGTGAATATTTCTTTTCCCATATGACATTTGCCACAAAATTTTGTCTGCCAAAAATTTCATCACATAGTACTTTTAAATATGCTTGTTCATCATCATCTATACTAATCCAAATACTTCCATTATCAGATAAAAGATTATATAAAATACTAATTCTTCTTCTAAGTAATGATAACCAAATCGAGTGTTCCATACCATCATCATACTGAGCAAAAGCATTTCCCGTATTATACGGTGGATCGATGTAAATGCACTTTACTTTGCCAGCATAGTCGTTTTCCAACGCCTTAAGCGCAAGTAAATTATCACCATGAATAAGCATATTATCTGAATTTGAGTCACCATATGATTTTTCTTTATCTTCAATAAGTATTCTTGGTTCAAGTTTATCCTCTTCGTATTTGCCAACCCAAGTCAACTCAAGTTTACCTTTTTTTTCCATATTAACCTCTCAACTAAAATCACATTTTGATAATATATCTTTAGGTATTTTTTTTAATTCAACATTAACGGGAATTATCATATCAGCTTGATTTTTCAGACAATAAATTAAAAGGCTTTGATTATTACCAATGTTCTTCATCACTGACATAATATATTTGGAATTAACATATTCCTGAGTAATATGAATAAATCTATCCTCTGATGTTTTTCCTTGAAAATCACCTTGTGGTATATATTTATAACCTTCAATTTTGCATATAGCCTCACAAACCATATCCCATGTATACGAAGGATTAATCTGATATATTGGCAACTCTTTATTTTTTACTAATAAAGGTTCAGCAAGTTCGTAAAATTTAAACCCACCTCCACCTTTCCAATTAACGGTTTTAGATATGCCTGTTTGCTCGCCATCTATAACATTACATAACCTTTTTTGACAATGTGAATAGGCATGTTCTCCCATTTCTATACCAATCCACTTTCTTCCCATTTTATGAGCAACTGCCGCTGTTGTCCCAGACCCAAGAAATGAATCAAGTACATAATCCCCTTCCTCAGTTGACATTTCAATAATACGTCTAAGTAGTTGTTCTGGTTTTTTGCTTCTTGGAAAATAAACACCACCTTCATTAGCAATATCAGCTTTAGGGATCTCATTATGCGTCCACAAAGTTGTCATTTTTTGTGATTTCGTAATTCTTCCATTTTCAACCGTAGAAGTATCCTTTAACCAAGATAAAAGTTCACAATTATTATAAAAAAGTGTAGTCTCTTGTCCCTTAAACTTTCCGCGACTCGGAATATAATCAACCGAATAAAATGAATCCTTATTCATCCCCGATATAATATCATTTTGAAATTCATTTTCTTTTTGAACACGATTTCCTCTAAACAATGTATCTATATGTTCAACAAAAAGCCGTCTAATATCTTCTTCTCTTTCAGAAAAGTTTTTTAAAGAGACAGTTTCAATTTTTACTCCTGAATGTTCATATACTTTTACTTTTTCCCCGTTTGACTTTGCTATAAATTCTTTTACTAAATTCCTTGTACCAAAATCCGCAACATAATGATTATATCTTTTTATTATGTTTTCTCCCAACTCTTGATAACTAAAATTTTGTTTGTCTGGAAGAACCGTTTTCTTGTATAAAAGAATATGCTCTGTCGTATTAACTAAATACCCACCTTGTCCTAAGCCAGCTACTGCAGATCTTTCATAAGTAATATGAGAAACAAAATTGTTTCGAGAAAAAATCTCATCCAACATCACTTTACAATAATGAACTTCTATATCATCTAAATGAATCCAAAACATACCATCCTCTTTAAGTAATGTATAAAGAATTTTCACCCTTTGGTATAATAAATCTAGCCAGATAGAATGCTCTATATTATCATCGTAAAACTCAAAGGCCTGCCCTGTATTAAATGGAGGGTCCACATAAACACACTGAATCTTCCCTGTATAATCAGCTTCTAATGCCTTTAACGCCAAAAGATTATCACCATGTATAAGCATATTTCCCGTTTCTGCATCACCATATGATTTTTCTTTATCCTCAATCAAAATACGAGATTCAAGAATTACATCTTTATTTTTCCCAACCCAAGTTAATTCAAGTTTTCCTTGTTTTTCCATTAATTTCACTCTCCTAAAACTTAATTACAATTTTCGTAAACAATTGAGGCTTTTGTTTTATATATTCATCAAATCTTATTTTCATATCTTCTGCTTCTTTTTCTATCAATCCAACGCTCTCATGAAATTTTTGTTCTTTTATTGCTCGCTCGTTCTTTGCATCCTCTATTCTCTTTTTCAATTCAATTTTAACCTTGAAAGTTTTTTCTTCCTCATATTGTTTATTTAATCCTTCTATAGTTGAATTATCTTTAATATTCAGAATGCATTCTTCTTTTCTTAAACTTAACCAATTATCTATTCTTTCATCACTTACTTTTATAAGTGTTTCGGTTGACTCAAGATATCGTTGATACAAATATGATTCTATCTTTTCGATAATACTACTTATAGTCTTATTATCTGGCGTTTTTTCCATAAGACTATCATCTTCCAGCATCGGAATAAGACTTTGAATAAGTCCATCCTTAGCAGCATATATTTTCCCTTTGTTATCTGAAATTTGAAACACTGAGTCTATCAATGTCTCATTTTTATAATATCCACCTATGAACAAATACCCATGCTTTATTCCTGGAATACTAATACCTTCCTTAACTTCATAATATTTCGGATAAGTAATAGCGTCATGATTTACATCAATAGAATCCCAAAATTCTTTCTGGTTTTGATAGTCTTCAATTTCTGAAAGGATTCTTACAAATTCTTCTTTATGTTGTTCTGGAGCTTCTTTAATAATTACAGCCTTAAGCTGTTCCATTTTTTTATTTCTTTTTCTATCTAATTCTTTTTCTAAAGATGTAAACTCTTTTGAGAAATCACTAGAGGTTTTACACTGCTGATATATATTAGATACTCTCTTTTCAAAGTCTCCACCGCTCTCCAAAAGACCTATCGCTCTATCCGATGCTCCGAATACTCCCTTAAATAACTCAAATTTCTGAGACAATATCTCATAAACTCTTTTATCTGCGATATTTTCTGTATTCAAGAGATTGAATACTACTACGTCATTTTTTTGACCGTATCTATGGCACCTTCCTATTCTCTGCTCTATTTTCTGAGGATTCCAAGGAAGATCATAATTAATAACCGTATTACAGAATTGTAGGTTAAGTCCTTCAGATCCAGAATCCGTAACAAGAAGAATCCTATAATCATCTTTAAAAGCTTGAACTATAGCATTTTTCAGTTCAACATTCCTGCTTCCAAAATACTTTCCATAGTTCTTTGCACGCCATGCCTTAAAGATTTTCTTGGTTGTTTCATCTCTGGAAGAACCATTAAACATCAATATATCCCCATCATAACCATCTTTAGATAATTCCTCATTGATATACTGTTGTGTTCTTATAGATTCTGTAAAAATAACAACTTTCTGATCTATTCCTTCTTGTTTTTGAAATTCGAATGCCTTTTTGACAGCTGTTTTAAGCGCATCCATTTTGGAATTCTTTTTTATTCTTTCTGCAGTATTAATAATGTCATCTATTTCATCTATTTCATGTTGAATAAACTCATTCACTTTTTCTCGTGTATATAATTCTTCTTGTTCATCAGAAACAGAATCTTCCTCAATCTCATCATCATCAAAAAAACTAAAAAAGAAATCTAAACTTTCATCAACACTTTCCTCTCTAGTAGTTTCTTTAAGTACCATAAGTCTATTTTTTAATGTCTTAAAAGTATCGGCCACCGCCATACTCGATGATGCAAGTAATTTTCTTATAACTGAAGTAATAAGTGTTCTATGGGAATTAGGAAGTGCAAACAATATCTCTTTTTTAAGATAATTGTTAATCTTCATATATAGTTCAACTTCAGGTAATGACAACTCAAAATCGATTGTCATTTCCTTTCTCTCAGAAAACTGTATATACTCTGCAACTTCTTTTCTTAGTGTTCTTTGAAGGACAGGATTAACCTGCTGCTTCAAGTCCTCATATTGTTCGTTCCGAATATAACGCTCAGAAAATACATTTTTATTATAGAAAATTCTTTCATCAATAAATTGAATTAATCCATAAAGGTCTAATAAACTATTCTGCATAGGTGTCGCTGTCAACATAAGTTTAGGTATCCCTTTTGTTAACAAATATAGGTTATTAGCCATTTTTGAACCATTCTTATGTACATTCCTAAGCCTATGTGCTTCGTCAAATATACAATAATCCCATGCCACTTTTGTAAACTCAGATTTTCTCCTAGACGCAAAATTATAGGAAACTATCACAACAGCATTTCTATTATGAATATAAGTCTTATATTCCTCCCAGTTACTACTATCAACTATCAAAGACTCAATTTTAAACTTCTCATCTAATTCTACTTGCCATTGTTTTCTTAAGTTAGAGGGTATTATAAGCAAGACTTTATGATTTCCGCTACTCAACAGATAACTAAGCACAAGTCCCGCTTCAATTGTTTTACCTAAACCAACTTCATCAGCCAGTATAGCGCCTCCAAGTTTTAGAGCAGCTAAAGAAAACGTAAACGCTTCTATTTGGTGAGGATTCACATCAATGTTCGCCGTTGAAAGACACTTATACGGATTATTATTAAGTTCTTGTTGTTTTATCGCCGCATATGTATTCTCAACAACACCCACAATCCTATCTCCTACTCATTATTGCTATCATCTTTAACTAATAACTGTTTTTTTAATTCTTCCGCTATAGCCTTCGCCATCATAGGAGGAACTGCATTTCCAATCTGTTTAAACTTATCCCCTCTACTCCCCTCAAAATAATAGCTATCAGGGAATGTTTGAAGTCTTGCAGCCTCTCTTACTGTGATGGATCTACATTGTTTTATATCTGGATGAATAAAATAATGTCCATCCTTAGCCAAATGCGCTAAAACTGTATGACACGCAGAGTCATTACCTTCAACAACCTTAAATCTATCTTTAAAAGAATTAAGGTTTTTATGAGTCTGTAAACGTTCAGGTAATTTGTCATAACTAATACGTTTACCCTCTTTATAGGCTTTTATTGCCATTTCATAAATCTCAATATCTCTTTCATTATTTGGACGAGCCATATGATGTGTAACAACGTCATTTGAAGTCCGTATTTTATTCTTTTTTAAATAACTACTACATTCATTGTATGACAGGGAATAATTATTATTTTCTTCACCTCTCTTAACAGGAGCTAAATCTTCTAAAATATCCCAGACTAAAGCAGTACTACGATTTTTTTCAAATTTCGGATAATAATGATTCGTTCCTTTTTTCCAACCTATAATTATTATTCGCTTTCTATTCTGTAATACCCCAAAATCAGCAGCATTTTGTTCATAGCAATCAATTGTATATCCGACTCTTTTTAACTGTGCTTTTAGATTTTTAAATGCCTCTCCACCCCTAGCTGTTATTAATCCTGCTACATTCTCAAAAACAAACATTTCAGGTTGATAACGCGTAAGAAATCTAGTGTACATTTTATATAATTCATTACGAGGATCATCTTTCATCGGAACACTCATATGGCTACTTTGGGCACGCCCGACCAAAGAGTACGCTTGGCATGGCGGGCCTCCGATGATTAGATCAACCTGTTCTATTTTATCTTCCTCTATAATGGAATCTATTCTTTCAAATATACTCGGCAATGTAGACGTAGACATCTCCGCATTTATTACAGTTTTGGCAACATCATCAGGAACGTGCGAAAACAACTCTTCACGAGATATTTCGCCACGTTCATACTGGTAGTACCACTTCATTGCATTTTTTTTATTTTTTAAATAGTAATAAGCAGATCTGGTTTCAAGGGTTTTAGCAGCAGACTCATCCATTTCAACATGGGCAATTGGATTGTATCCTGCCTGAATAAACCCTTCTGATAATCCGCCTGCACCAGCAAACAAATCTATAAAGTTTAAGCCATTTTTATTCAACATATTCTCTCTTCTTTCGGATTATTGGTGTTTTATACAAATGCAAAAAAGCTTGTTCTATCCAGTAAATTTCTTTAATAAACAAGCCAATTTTCTATTTACATTCTCAGGAGCCTCAATCTTCACTCCTCCACCAATACCTACAATCCAGCCGAAGAACTGGTCACTTACAGCCACTTCAACATTTACCTTGAAGTATTCATCATCCACTGGAATCATCATTACATTCTTTCCAAACTGATCCACGATGACATTGGCCATATCATTTCTGCATTTAAGCGTAACAGTTTCAACTTCTCCTCCGTACATTCTAAAATGCTGCTGAGTGTACTTGGCTTTATTCTGTTTCTTGAATTCCGTTATACCTTTACGCTTATTGTTAGTAACGGACACATCTCGCATCTTATCTACTCGATAATGACGCATTTCTTTTTTCTCCATATCATAAGCAACTAGGTAATACTTCTCATCATCGAAATGAAGTGCCCATGGGCTTACCTTATAAAAGTCACCATTACGCCTGTATTCTTCTTTTCCTTTGACATTCCAGCTGAAATAGCGAAACTGAATACATTTATCATCATTCATTGCGTTATGAATGGAGTCTATTGTGTAATAGACACTTTCATTCATATTCTTTACACGGCCGCTAACCGTCACCTCTCGTTCAAGAAGTGTCGCATCATATGTGCTGAGATTTGTCTCAAGCTTCTTTATCAGTTCTCTTGTTTTCTTCTCAGAAATGAATTTAGAAGCTTGGATAGCATCAACCAGGAACTTAAGCTCAGCTATCTCAAACTCTCTATCACCACAATGATAATATGTCTGTGGACCGATACGAGTTTTAATAATATCCATACCATACTGTTCAAGAGCATCCATATCTGTGTAGATACTCTTTCGGTTTGCCTCTATGCCATATGCCGCTAGGGCATCAAGTATTTCTGGCATTGTAATATAGTGTTCATCATCTGTTTTTTCTTTCAAAATCTTCTCGAGATAAAGCAGTTTTAGTTTCTGATTTGCACTTCTTGACATATGATATCCTCCGCGTATAAATATATACAAAACGCCATTCAATATTATATCACAAGTCGAAGTACAGGGACATCATAAAATGCATGAAATCGTTGCATTTTTAACGATTGAAGCATTATATCAAAGCAAATTGTCTAACACTTGTTCTCTCCGGTTTATAAACATCTCCATAACCTTAAAACTTTCCGTGTCTTCATATTCAATTCTGTGTATGGCTCCATCATCAAAACTAAGAATATCCGCATCAGGAATCCCCAACAGTATAGGAGAATGTGTAACTACTATAAACTGTGATCCACATGAGGCGCATTTGTTCATTTCATATAAAAGAGTCAGCTGCCGTTGTGGTGATAATGCCGCCTCAGGCTCATCAAGTATATAAATACCATTGGGTCCAAAATTGCTTTTTACAACCTGCATGAAACTCTCTCCATGTGATCTCTCATGAAAGAATTCCGGCGTTCCGCCATAATGACTATATTCATCTTCTTTTGTAGCCACATTATAAAAACTCTCTGCCCTAAGGAAATAACCCCACTTTGGTTTACTATAGCCTTTAGAGATTCTTAATGCTTCACATAGTTCAGAATGAGAATCATACGTAGAGAAGCTATAATTTCTTGTTCCACCTTCCGGATTGAATCCATAAGCAACTGCTATAGCTTCCAGGAGGGTTGACTTACCGCTTCCATTTTCACCTACAAAGAAGGTAACAGGCTTTTCGAAAGACAGTTCATTAATCGATGTAATTGCCGGGATTTCTTTTAGATAGCTTCTCTCACTTATATCTTCCCATTTTATTCGGATGTCCTTTATGAACATATTACTTAGCATTATCTATCCTCTCATAGTCGTTGATACACTCTTGGTAATACTTGCAATGCATACAGCAACATTTGCATGTTTTCTTTGGTTTAAGCCAATAAAGAAATCTCTTCCACATTTTGATATCTCCTTCTCATTAAAGGAATAACCCTATCCCAATAAGTGCTATCCAGCATACAGTCTTAACTGCCCAAAACATCAATCTCAACGGTAATATAAATATTTCCCATAATAGTCTTAACATATGATCAACTCCCTTCTAGGTAACAGATTTTTATTCCTTTTTATTCTTTTAGAATTGTTTTATCCTTTTTTATTCTTCTATAGTTTTTTTGATAGTACCATCATCTCAAATATGTTGTCCCTTTTTCAGCACAGCTCTCAAAGCCTTACAGATAGCGGTCCACAAGACATCCTGTGCCGTAAACAGCTATGTTTTCACACAAAAAAAGCAACCCATGATACCCATTTCGAGTACCACAGGTTGCTTACTATACGAACTGTACGGAATGGATTTAGCCGTTTCTCCTGGTACTAGTTTATATTAGTTTTACTCTCCCCAAAAGTATTCAGGATCAAGAAAATTCTTTGGATTTCTTTTATCGAATAGTTCTCTTGTCATCTCATTTATCCAATATTGTCTTGGCTTCTTTTCATTGAATCCGGTTGTTACGAGATATACTTTCCCGTCTGCACGGACAACTGTATCACCATGGGCATCATAATCCGGACAATAACCGGCATGAAGTCCTAGGTCTCTACAGAAATACATAACCGCTACACGACTTGCTAAACAGTCCCCTTTGCCTGTAATGATATACTCTCCCCAAGAAGGTTGATACAGCTGATAATCATATTCTGCACTCAGATACCATGCCACTTTCTCCATCTTCTGATACTCAGTCATCGAATCAGTGATATAAGTTTTTTTGAAGTCATCCATTACTTTTCGTATATATGCAGCTTCATCATCGATTCCGGTAACCTTTGCAGTAAGCTCTTTGCCATTAGAAAGCTTCGCCCGAACTGTACATTCACTGGAGGGCTTTGTATATTCATTTCCAATGTGCATCTTAACCACACCATCATCAGTAACTATAAATTGTTGTTTCTCCCTCTTACCGCCTTCAATAGACCACTCGAGAACGGAATATCTAGTTCCGGTCACTTTGAATTGAAATGAATAATTCTTGGAAGGATCCTTTCCAATGTATGGAATAGCTTTATCACTAATCCTATGTATCTCAACTTCAGTGGCATTAAGCTTTGGTTCGTCCGGAACTGCTTTCTTATTAACCTTTATCAGACACTTATATTTCTTTCCCTTATAGGTTGCTGTTACCGTCGTCTGCCCCGGATTCTTAGCCTTGATAAGAGCTTTATTACCGGAAAGCTTTGTGACTGAAGCCACCGACTTCCTACTTGACTTCCACTTCAATTTCTTTGTATTTACCTTACCGGAAACCCCCTTGAGTTTTATCTTATAGGTCTTACCATTTTCGATTGATACACTCTTACTGGAGAGCTTGTATTTTGACGCAGCATTAACCTCAGGACCGATATTTCCAACAGCTGAGACAATTATCATCATAGCTGTAATAAGTATAACAAATATATTCCTTCTATACTTCTTCATACGCGTCACCTCCCGGATACAGATCTACTCTTCCCATTCAGGATGATCACCTATCAGTTTCTCCATTCTCATTTTGTAAACAAATAATCTAAGCAAATAATCTGGCATATGCCTGACGCCTCGTTCCCAGTCCTGAAGAGTTCTATATGGAATCCCAAAATAATCTGCAAACTGCTTCTGTGTCATCCCTGCTTCACCACGTATCTGCTTTAAAATATCCTTTTGTTCCATACTTACAAACCTCACTTTCTATTCATTTATGTCACGCATTGCGTTTGTAGTATATTATCACGCATTGCGTACTTTTGTCAATTTATTTTTTCTGTACAAAAAAAAGACAGAGGAACAAAGTCCCCTGCCTCCTTTTACTTAATGGCTACTAACGCTTCTGCGTAGTTTCTTCCTTTGGTTTCTTTTTCTTCTTATTCTCGGTTTTTGATTCCTCTGGTTTAATGTTTTCTGCCTTTATATTTTCTGGCTTTTTATTCTCTGACTTTTCTTCCGTTTTTATTTCCTCAGCTTTAACCTGTTCGCTCATCTCAGGAATATCCTGGTTCACTCCCAGCTTTTCCTCCAGCCGCTTGTTTCTCTTATAGTGATATTCATCAAGAATTGCTTTGCTGATTTCTGCGCGAAATTCCTTTGTTATCGGATAAGCTATATCACGATAAGTATTCTCACCGTCCTTGGAAGGAATATTTGCCTTGTATGCTGGCATGGATACGAACACTCCGTTCTTGCCATTAATAAGAGTGATGCTGCTGATCACAAATGAATCCTCTAGGTATACGCTTGCAAGTCCCCGGATATTGCTGCCACTTTTTTCGTAAGGTGTAACGCTGACTCTATAGTTAAGTTCAGCTGATTCATCACCAATGACGAGTCCATCCTTATCAAGCTTGCCTTCTTTCTTAAGCTCATATGCCTGAAGGATTGCTCCTGTGAATTCCTTCTGGAAGTCAGCTGTGATAGGATTGCAGATTTCTTTATAAACAGGATTGCCAAGTTCATCCAGATCCTTGGTCTTAAGTGATGGCATTGATACAAATACTCCCTCTCCATCCTTCTTCTCGACTATCGCTATGTTTTTCACAGCAAAGCTGTTTCCAAACACAACTGTAGCATACGCTCTTGCCTTATTTTCGATATTCTTTGATTCACTGATTTTTATATTGTAAAACATAATCTGTCCTTTCCGGAGCATTCAGCTCCTGATACTATTCATCTTCTTCATTTATATATTTGCAGCGACAATAAAATCGCTGTGTACCATGGTTTGCACATGTAAAAAGAGTAAGGCATTCCTCTTTGCTTTCTTTTCGTACCGATTCATCGTAAGGCCCCACTATACCGATTTCCTCAACCTTATAGGTGTGAGTGACCTTATCCTTATTTGTTATCATGACCTCGGAACCGATTCCGATAGAAGAAAGCTCAGTAAAGAACTTGCCCTGTCTGCTGCCATTATGACCTGCGAGCACACAGTTTCCTTTTGCCAGAAGTCCTGCACTTTCCGGCAAATGTCCTATACCGGCACTCAGCTGTGTCTCTCCCGTTCCCTCGAATATCGGATATCTGATATCAAGGTTGGGAATCTCGATAATGCCAATGGCTTCGACAGGCAGTTCCTCGGATGCCTTCTCTTTATTACCTTTTTGTTTTTCCTTTTTCTTGTTTTTGGTTTTAGTTTCCTGTCTTTCACTTTCTGTCCCATCCTCAAGTCTTTCTATGTATTTTTCTGCCTGAGCCCTGTCATGCAGATCAAAAATAATGGGAACTGACATTAAGGCAATTCCCAAGATAATAAATATGATATGTATTCTGTTTTTCATATATTTTCACTTCTTTCTTACTTGTATGGTCTGGCATAAAACACCACATTTGACTCTCTAAGCGGATCCAGTACCACACCTCTGGCTTTCCCGGCCGCATGTATCATCATTCCGTCTCCTACATAAATAGCCACATGCGATATATTCCTGAAGCAGCCATTTTCCTCGTATGAATAGAATATGAGATCACCCGGTTTCAGGTCTTTCTTATTAACCAGCATTGCATTCTGATAGCAGTAATATCCCTGAGTATCTGCTACATAAGGCAGCTCGATTCCGACCTCTTTATAAAGCCTGTATACCAATGAACTGCAATCATAATAGCCTTCTTCCATTCTTCTGCTCTGGTCGTATTTGCAACCAAGCTTGGTATATGCAAGTTCAGCAACCGTCTGCCCTGCAGCCCCGGAATAATAAACATCCCACAGATCTGAATCCATAAGGTCTGCCAGCATTTTCTTCTGATCATCATTCAGCTTCTTTACTTCCATATAGTCCTTATAGGTCAGGTTATGAACTGTGGTTCCGGATGTGGTCACCGTCACTGTATTTGAATCACCCTCAGCCAAAAATGCTTCCACATTTTTCCTGCCCCACTGGAGGCAGTCTTCATGATGTGCATAAAAGATATCGAAATCATTTCCGTAATGATTCAGATCACCTGTATCTTCTACAGTGTATTCAACACCTTCGATAATCACCTTTGTCCCCATAGGAACTATGGGATCATAAGCATCAACTGCTATAGTATGCTTGGCAGTAGCCTTCTTTCCTGAGGCTGTGATACCATTTGCATAAGGTCCGCAGCATATAGCACAGGGACAGTAGGCTGTAGCCCATACCTTTCCAAGGCTGTCACCGGCCTTTACTTTTTTAGTAGTACTTGAATCATCGATATAATTCATTTCATCAAATACCTTCTTAAGATTCTTCTTGCCTTTATCATCCATTACATATCCGGCATGACCATCTCCATAAAGAACCATATAAACCAAAAGCGTGTCATTGAAGTTATTTATAGGTACTCCGTTTTCTGTATTCTGATATGTTATTGAATTGCCGCTTTCTTCCAGAGCCAGCACCTTTTGGTTGAATTCCATATAGTAAGAAGCAAGCACCGTTCGAGGATTATCATAGCCTGTATCAGGCATAGGAAAGAATATAGCCAGCGGGGAATTATAGATAACACCAAATACCGTAACTGCCGGAACAGAGATTGTGAAAATGAGCATTATAATGATTCCTGCCCATATAGCCAAAAGAGACTTATTAACCCTTAGCTGAGTCAATAAGTCTCTAAAAATATGGTCTCTTACAACCTTTACCAGACTATCCTTTTGTTCTTCTTCGGATCTGGTCTTATCTATGAACCACCTGATCTTACGGAATCTTTTATATAACCTGGCATCCTCCATCTCAATCTTTTTGCCAACTTCCTCACCGATCTTCTTACCGGCAGCCCATCCTATAAGTATTCCCTCAGGCCCCGCAGCCGCTCCGGCAGTAGCAGCACCTGCTTCAACACCAAACTCTGCTGTAACCTCAGCAGCTCCGATAGTCACTTCTTTCGTTACATCCTTAGCCGCTTCCTTGACAGCATTTTTAGCCGCCCTCTTCGCTGCTTCTTTCGCCATCTGCTTTGATATCTCATCTGCAGTTTTCCTGGCCATATGCTTTGAAGTATCCTTTGCAGTCTTTTTTATCTTATATTTCTGAAATACAAGTTCAGCCTTATCGACTGTTTTCTCAACTGACTGCTTTACCGCTTCACTCGTCAGTTCCGCTCCAGTCTTTACAACCTTTTCTGTTGCATTTTTTGCAGGAGAAGCTACTGTCATCGCAAGCATTGCAGCCTCTCTCAATTCCTCTCCACCTTCAAGGTCTTCACTTAAGCGGTCACTCAAAGTTCCCAGACTATATAGTGCAGCCTTACGCATTTTAATTGATGCTGTGGATTCTTTGTTTCTTCTGATAAGCTTTGATAACGGTGATTTTCTATGCATCTTAGGTCTGGTTCTTATATGAAGATCCATGGGCTTTTCTTTTTTCTTTCGTATATTCATGATCTGTTACCTCTTATAAGATTCTTTGAATTGCTAGCTAATACTCTCAGAATGACATCCGGCAGGCAGCTATATCAACCAGCCTACCTTCTCAGATGTCTCCTCACCCATAGATTCAACACTCACTTCACTTAATTCCTTCGATTCCGGAATACTATTCTCAGAATACCCATCGCCAGAATAATCCTCTACGCTTTCCTTCTGATTAGTTTCGCCCTCTATGCTATAATCCTGATTATCATCATTCCCATCCGTCAGTCCCATAGCTATCTTCTCATGAAGATTTGTATTATAAAGCTTATAGAGCTTTGATTCCTTGCTGATGGTATTATCAAACGGAATCACTGTGTTTCCGAATTTAATAAGTCCGGTTCCGAATGGTGAATTGCTGACATATCTCAACTGGGCATCCGATACACCTATGACCTCTGCAAGCTTCGCGCTGTCTATATTGCTCTGCTTAAGAAGTGTTATAAATTCACTGTTTGATATAAGTGTTGCTGCTATATAGTTCTGAAGAAGATCCGTAACGTTCTGACTGATTCCTGTACAAAGACCGCCCTGTTTTCTTACTTTCTTCCAGAGCTGCTGCAGATAAGTTGCACTGTAATCACTGTTAAGCAGCACATGACATTCATCCACGTACAGCCAGGTTGCAATTCCATTTCTTCCGTTTTCGATAATCTTGGACTGAATTGCTTCCATCATTACCAGCATTGCTACCGGTGCGAGCTGAGTACCAAGGTCCTGAATTCCGTAAACGATAAAACGGTTATTCTCATCAATATTTGTATGATGATTGAATATATTGAGGGAACCTTCTACGAAAAGCTCGAGTGAAAGTGCCAGCTCCTGAGCTTCCATCTCATCCTGCTTCTTTAGAATGTTATAGAAGTCTGTCATCAGAGGCACTTCCTTTTTACGGTATGCCATCATATACAGCTCTCTTATACATCTGTCTATGATACTGTGATGTTTCTGATTCAGAGTATTACCCAACAGCTGGTCACATACACTCAGCATGAATTCTGACTTATCAGTTATCACTTCCCGGATTCCTTTTTCATTTATATTTTCTATATCGCAGTCCAGAGGATTAACGTAGTTCTCAGTATATGCCGACATGTTTACAACAGTACCACCGTAAGTCTTGGCCAGATCAAAGTATTCCGACATTGGATCGATGACGATTATATGATCTCCGGTATTAAGGAACACCTGTCCCATCTCTTGCTTACAGAAGAACGACTTGCCTCCACCGGGCACTCCGAAAACGAACCCATTTCCGTTAAGAAGGAATTTTCTGTTTCCTATAAGTATGTTCTTGCTTATCTGATTAATTCCGTAATAAAGCCCATACTTCGAATTGAGCTCCTGCACATTAAAAGGGAGAAGCGCAGCCACCGACTGGGTAAGCATGGAGCGCATGGTTTCAACATGTCTCACTCCTATAGGAAGAGCTGTATTAAGAGCCTCTCTCTGCTTATAGTAATGAATGTCGATTCCAACACCATCCTTCTTACCAATAGTCTCAATGGTCTCTGTAATACTGTTCAGTTCCTCCATGGATTCAGCAACTATTATGATCGTTACCGCCACATAGAAGAGACACTGATCATTTTCCCTTACGTCATCCATGATATTTTCGATTTCCTTCTTCTCTGTCCTCTTCACATAGGAAATATCAGAAGAGAAATCATTATTCTTATTTCGTACTCTCTGCTGCCTTATGATATCCGACTCAATACCCATATACTTATTCTGAAGAATCTTCGTAGTCACATCCTTGGGAACCGGAACTATGCTTAAGCTTGTTATCATATGTACCGGAAGGGATGTAATTTCATTAAGAAATCTGTCCGATAGGCCACTGGGATACTTCTTAAAAAAGAGTGCCCTGCAGTACTTACTCTCATCCTCAAAATGATCCGGATAATACTTAACCATCCCATTACAGATGTCATTCTTGAAATCAGCCCCAACCTTCTTGGCTTCCCTAATATCAAATGTAAATTCATCTTCACTTCCAAGATGGTAGAAGTCATGAAGTATCTCAAGTCTTTCATTTCCGCTTAAGGCTCTTATCTCAGAACCGAGCTCCCTGTATGAATTCTGAAGAGTTGCTTCTATAGTTGCAAACTGTACCTTTGCTTCCTCAAAATTCTTTCTTTCGATGGTGATAGTCAGGTACATTTCCTGCTCTATCCCCTGTCTGCCTTCGCGGATCTTATCCTCTATGATTTCATTATTAGCTTCCACAAAGACATCATACTTATCACCTTTTGTCTGGCCCAGAATCACATTTCTCACTTGCTGCATATCACGATTCTTGTTATTCTTCGTGATAATAGTTTCGCAGTCAAATGTATTCAACAGCTTGCAGTACCTTTCGATGATACTCAGCTGTTCTGCTTCAGTAGTAGTCGTATAATTGATATCACTAAAAATGTAAGACTTGCTGTAATGATTCTTTGATACTTCGAAGATACCATTTTCAGCGACCTTCATTATCTCAATCGTCTGCTGAATGGACTTCGGTGTTTTATATAATGGCTCACTCGCCTTCTTTATCTCTCTGAACCCATTTTTTAATAATCCCATGTTAGTTTCCCTCCTGAGTTCCTTTTTTCTTATTCATCCCGAACATAAATGATGTTTTGGATTTCTTCTTGTTTTCCAGCAGCTCTTCCTGCCGTATCCTTCGGATTTCATCCTCTCCCTCTGTCGAAATGTATGTAAGCGGTCTGTTCATAAATGCAAAGTACAGCTTCTTCTTCATAAGCTGCGTAAATGTCATTCCGTTATAAGTGTAGAAACCATTAAGTGCAATAGGCGCCACTATCGGTATTGCAATATACGCACTTACCGTAAGACCAACATATGGATAGGTGAGAAGCACTATGCTCCCACCTGTCACAAGTGCGATAACGCTGAAGATCAGCTGCCTAGCTGTAAGACCCAGCACAACGGTTTCCTTGTATTTATCTATATCTTTATTTATTTCTATAATCATTTCTCTACTCCTCTCATAGCCCTAAAGCTTTGCTTGTAAGTGACTGAGCACCTTTCACACTTCCGACTGTAAGCGCTATCGTAAATGTCATCTCACAGAGATATATCAGTGTCTTCGCCCAGTCGGCATAGTTTCCTGTAGCTGAAGGAAGCCCTGCATTTATCACTGTGTTACATATAATTATTGCAAGTGCCATAGTGACTGCTTCAAATATGACTGACAGCAGATACTTCACATATGTTGCTGCAGTATTTGCCACCATTCTGTTACCGCCCATGGTTGAAAATGCCAGTGAGCCCATCGGAACAATTACCATTATCTTCAAAAATCTGAAGTACACTGTGTATAAAAGAAAGAAGCCGCATATAATGATTATTGCTGACATAAGAGCTGTCAGAATAAGCATGATGAGCGACTCTCCAAATCCCAGATCTTTTATGATATCAGCCTGGGCACTGTCTATCTTAAGTTCCATAGGAGCCTTCTCTGTCAACAGTCCAACCAGCGCTCCGACAGATGTAAATACGGTCTTCATAACACTCACGTTATTGGCTACAAACCACTCTGCAATCGTAAGTCTTATAAGCATCCTGAGTATTGATTCAAATCTCATCTCTTCCTTCACATCAATAGATTCGGAACAGAAGCCTATGACGAAAAACAGAACAACCAGTGATGAACCGACAGCTACAAATATCGGATTGATGGTCTCAATCACTTTCCACGGATCTCCGCCCTTAAAATCTACAGGAGACTGCCCTAGTAAACCGAAGACGGATGATACCTGTTTATTCCAGAAGCTGAATACCGCGGTTAATAATTCGAGGATCTTGTCACCTAATTTGAATATATCCATGTAATCACCTTTCCTTTCGTGTGTTACCCCTCATCAGTCACCTTCGGTGACAGCTTCCCCCAAGAGGGAAGCCTTAACTCGAGGGTTTTCTTTAAAATCCCAGGAAGGTGAGTACTGTAGAAATACCAGCCATCATGATTCCGGCAACGATACCTTTAAGTGCAGAGTTCATCGTAGACGAATCCTGCTGCTGATAGGCCTGTGCAAACTCCATGACATTCTTTGCAAGAATGATGAGTCCGACTGCACCGATGATGGCTATAATAAGTGTCTTCAGGTTTTCAAGTGGCTTGGTAACCGCATCGGTTCCCGAACCGGTATTGTCGGCTGCAAACACCGGCATGTATAAGTTACTAAGTGTGTAAATAGTTGCTGCTATGGCAGGCATTAAGACCTTACCATTAATATCCTTGATCTTTGATACAATCTTCTTTGTTGACTTAACTATATTTCTCATGATTAAAATCTCCTTTTTGATTTCTATATTTTTTCATTGATACTGATCACTTTTTCTGATCGTTTCTGCTATTTGTATTAACATTCATTTGATACTGTCTCCTAAGTGTCATCATCTTGATCACACTGTTCTCAGGATCTGCATAGGTCATGATGTATTTCTCAGGGACTCCATCCTTTACAGCTCTCTCAAGCTCCTTCTTCTGCTCAGGCGTGAAGTCTGATATTTCCATTACATTCTGAAGCGTCATACTGTTTCCACTGTCATCGGACGGCTTGTTATTATTTTCACCCTCTTCTCCCGGATTATCACCGGAAACATCTGCATTATCAGTTTTAGTGGTACTATTGGCATTATCTGACTCATTCTGCTTTCTATCTGACTTGCCTCTATCAGCATCAACCTTCTTCTTGAATTCCAGCAGTTCAGCCACCAAACTCTGCTCTGTTTCTTCATCCGGTACATAGTGAAGTGACGTATCTACTTCCCCTTCATCACGGACCTTCTGAGCCTCTGCATTTTCCATCAGGTTTCTTCTGAAGTCTTCATCATCCAGCAGCATGAATTCATTGTATTCGAGCCTGTCTATATAGATGTTCTCGCCCTTTTCCTGAAGAGATGTGAAGCGCTTCATTCCTGCTTCGGTCAGTATGTTATAAGGTTGATCCAGTAGGTGATCAGGAAGATATGGAACAAACGCGGCATGTTCCTCATCATCTCCAAGCAGTTCATATCTCGGATGCTTCTGCGTATCATACTTATCATCCATGACCGGATTATGACCTTTAACAAATACAAGACATTTCTTGTTATCCATCATCCTGACTTCGTCCGGTGTCATGATCTCTCTTCCAATCACATCCATGTTCTGACTGGAACTGCCCTGTCTTCCCTTAGAAAGACCGGTGGATTTTTTATCGATGGTCATCTTACCGAGCAGCTTACTAATGTACTCATGTGTTGAAGCCTCGTTTCCACCAAGGTAGATTGTGGTATCACAGTTACCCGTAATGTTTTCCCAGGTATCCTTGAAAAGTGCCTTGATCTGAGCCATGTTCTGAATGATTATCACACTGGAAATATTTCTGCTTCGCATTGTGGAAATAAGTGAGGTAAAATCCTCCGGAAGTGCTACATTACAAAACTCATCAAGCATAAATGTGACCGGAACCGGTAGTGGACCGTCATACACAAAATCCGCCTGGAAATATAACTCCTGGAATATCTGAGTATAAAGAAGTCCAACGATAAAGTTGTATGACTTATCAGAATCCGGAATGATACAGAAAAGCGCAGTCTTTGTAACGCCGTCTCCATTAACTCCTATACCAAGCTCATCGATGTTAAGGTCATCCTTCGAAAGGAGTCTCTTTACTTCATCATTCTCAAGCTTTGCAAGTCTTGCATTTGCAGAAATGATAATGGATCTGACGGTATCTCCTGCGCCTCTCATACATTTGTTATATTGTTTTACTGCCGGATGATTCTTGCCCAGCGGTGATTTTGCCTCAAGTGTTGCCATCCTTATATCAAGTTCTGAAGGACTGTCCTTATCCGTAACCTCTGCCTCCGAAAGAAGTTCAAGAACCGCATTCATATTTCTCTCTGCAGGCGGTTTCTCCAGCCAGACATAATAGAACAGTGCCTGAAGCAGCATGCCTTCGCTCTTATCCCAGAAAGGATCATTGGGCGCTGAATTCTTTGGTGTAGTATTCGTCATAAGAGCCGTAACAAGCTTTACAACATCTGATTCCTTACGTATATAGACAAATGGGTTGTAGCAGTCACTCTTCTCCATTTCCAGCAGATTGATGCACTTGACCACATATCCCATCTTCTTCAGGTAGCCTGACATTTTTCTGTAAAGCTCTCCTTTGGGATCCGTAAGAATCATGGACGAATTACCCTGAAGAACATTTGGCATAACTACCCTGTAGGATTTACCTGCACCTGAACCACCGATTACAAATATGTTGTTATTCAGTGAAGTTATGGCGCTATTTATACTCATCCTGACCTTCTGACTGAGAATTCTGTTGTTATCAATCTCCGGATCTGAAAGGACTCTATTAAGCTCCATTGGATGTGCAAGTCTGGCTGAACCATATTCCTTACCGGGCATCATATTGTACTGACTTGTGTAATACATGATCACGATTATCGAATACGTAAAGAGCGCTGCCACTATAGCCTTAAATGTTGTCCTATTGAAATAATCCCTGAGCGGATTACTGAGTACATCGTTCAGTGAACTAATAAAAGCAGAGAATTCCATTCCCTGCTTCCATGCTCCATTCACCAAATAACCTGCAATCACTGCAAGTATTGCTCCCACGATTATCAGTGGTATATTCGGTTTCTTTTTATTTGTCTGCATGATGTCACCTCTTTCTCGGCTGTATAACCGCAGTCTTCTTGAACGTCTGCTCATATTTCTCTCTGACAGCCTTATTAACCGGGTCGTAATGCCTGCTATACAGTAAGTCGCCTTTAACTGTCTCAACTATCCTGTTATCACCGGAATATATCTTATAGTCCTTCTCGCGATCCAGAAATGTGAGTATCGTCTTTCCCTCATGTATCTCCATCGCATCCTCCTTCTTGATCCAGATATACCTGGCATCTTTGCCCCAGGTTCCCGGAATCCTCGTTTTGATTGCATGATCATTTTCTTCAACCAGCATCTTCTTCGCTATGGTAATATCCGACAAATGTGTATTCTTGGAAGCTGCTATAATCTGCATCCTGCTGTTAAGCTCCCTGAAACGGTGAATCTTATCATCAAAGGTTTCCCTGTCCATCATTACCTTGTAATTACCTCTGTTGTCGATATCCTCAACAACCCCCAGCTTTCCAAGCTTATCCATGATTCTCTCGATCACTCCCTTATCTATGGGAAGATCATTATCCAACTCGTCCATGCTGACTGACTTTTTATCTACTACATACTGGCCGACCTTTTCGATCAGATTATCCAGATTCATATCAGCATGGACATCAGCTTTTCCCTTCTTCTGTTCCTTCAAATACTTATCAAGAACTGCCAGATCTTTCTCATCAACTTCCTCAAGGAATTTATCCATGGAACGAACCTTGAAAGTATCCTTCTTAAGCTTCTGAAGCAGAAGATTTATTCTTGGTACGGCTTCGCTGTGGAAAAGAATCTCTACTTTATTGGAATCCTTATTCATCTCCGGAAGAACCGAATAGAGAATCCCATACTTCTTGGCAAACTTCTGAACCTGCTTAATATCTTCTTTATTGAACTGAAGCACCTGCAGATCTCCACCTCTCATAAGAAGCTTCTTGAGATTTGTTCGTCCCATCTGCTTCTCATAAAGGAGAAGACCCTGCAGGAATTTAGCCATCTTCTGCAGTGTGGCAATGGATGCACTGCCAAGTCTGACAGACAGCTCTACACCATCAAGTGCAAGTCTTATAATCTGAACTGCATCTGCTATTTCTGACATAGCTTTTCTCCTTTCCCTAATCTTTGACATTTGTATAAATTGTGTTATTATATTGCTCAGATGAGCTCCACCCACTGCCGAAGGCGGAGGGCGCAGAGCTCATTCTTTTTATACCGCTATCTTTTTATCAGTCATCACCACATCGATAATTCCTGACATTTCGTCAGCCGGAAGTCCACATTCAATCAGATCCTTAAGCTCCATATCTGTGAAGGCCGCTTCTTTCGCTCTCTGTATCTGCCTAAGTTGCTCAGGATTCAGTCTGCCTTCGATGAGCATTCTGAGAAGAGACTTCTGTGAAGGCGAACCTTTGAAAAATCTCTCTGCTATGGATATCACATTCTTAGGCCTCTTAGGTTTTGTCTGATTTACGTGAACAGGAATACTCCTTCCGTCAGGAGTAGATAGATACATATGGTAATCGCCAGTGAAGTCGATGACATTAGAAGCACCACTCGTTGCTCTTGAACCACCTGAATCTGTATCTGAATTTACATCTGTCTTATCAGTTGATACTGCTGTTTTGACTACTGTAGTTCCTGATTCAGGCTTCTGAGTCACTGCTGTCTGTGTTTCTTCATTACTCTTGTTACTCTCCGGCATATCTACAAATACCATTCTTGGTCTGGCTGACTCTTCCTTGATTATTGTCCTGTCTGCCTCAGAAACCACATTTTCAGTTGGTTTTGGAATAGCTGCTATCACTGGAGTGATAGCCTGTGTAAACTGCTGTATCATCTGCTCGGAAATCTGCTGTAAGACAGGTCCTAGCGCATCTGCTATATCCTCACTCTTGATATAGACTTTGGCATTATCACCACTGCCTTCTTTATTTTTTCCACCTGCCGAAGTATCACTTGGATTCTTATCAGCCACTTCATCTGCTGAATCTGATTTTTCGGTATCCTGATTCGGTTCCGATTTTTCCGATTCCACAGGTACGGTATTTGCCATGTTTTCTCTGTAGCTTTTAAACATCTGATCCATCTTGTGAGCGTTTGTATTTCTGGACAGGATTGATATGATGGTATCTTCAGGTACTCCATATCCGATTTCCCTAAATACGATTTCTCTCTTGAACTTATCAAGACGTCCAATCCTCTGAACTATTTTTTCAGACGCCCCAAGGCTGAGTGCTTTTGACATGCTTCTGACACATTCAACATCATTTCCTGCTGATACATAGATCATGACTTTATCTTTAGGCAGTCCTTTATTTATATCCTCTATAGCAATTTTTATTATTTCTTCTGATATTCCCTGTGCGCGAAATGTCTCCTCCACAGATTTAATATCAACATTTGTAAAAACATTATCTCCCATGTTTTTTCCTCCTTGCTTCTACTAAAAAAACAGCCATAATCTGTGGCTGCTGCATAGTTATTATTTACCTTTGTTTTCTGTCAGTTACTTTATCAGGCTGCTTTGGAATATCCGAAAGTCTGCCTTCTATTTCAAACTCTGACATCAGTTCTCTCTCGATGGTTTTAGCCAGCTTCACAGTTCCGGATACTTCGGAATACTCTTCCTTCAGCTCCTTCAGTCTGGAATCATAATAGGATCTAAGTCTTCCCAACTCTTCCTCAGTAAATCCTGCATCACTGATCATTTTGCGAAGGCTTATATACCTTTCGTGTTCCTCTTTGAAGTAAGTGTCTCCATCCGTATAGGCTCTCTCTGCCGGTAACAGCTCATTCATCTTATCCATACAGTCCCAGAGTTCCCGGTATCTTGAGCGTTCCTTATAAAGCTTCTTTCTGTCTCTTTCGATACCCTTTCTGTTATCCTCAACATTAAGGAGAACTGTCTTTAGATCATCAAAGTCTTTGATATCATTATCTGCAAGAAACAGATATTCTGCCTGAAGTTTCTTCATCCTTTTTATATCATCCTTATATTTCCAGGCCTGACTGTAAGGTCGGCTTTTAAGCAGCCCCATCCGATACAGCTTTGCGAAATATCTTCTCTGAACCCCGGATAGCTTTGCTCTTTTCAGATGATAGGGAACTGTAACCCTGAGTATTCTCATATCTCTCTGCTTACGCTGATACAGATTCATATTTTCGGTAAGTATCCTTTCTCTGATACGTTCCTCTGTATAATCCACGCCAAAGTATTTGGTTCTGCGGAATCTTTTCATACTCGGCGGTCTGACCGCCAGGTACTTATTCTGCTTTATCTCATAACCCTTATCAGCAAGACTTTTTAGGAAACCTTCAAATGTATCAGACATAATGATGCATGCATCTATATCACGCTTTATCATATCCGACCATATAAGATAACCGTCACGTCTTTCTTCCCACTTATTATAGGATTCATGATCCTCTGTTCGGTCTTCTTCAATGGTTATTGTTGAAAGACCATATTTTTCACAAAGCTTGTTTGTAATGGGCTGAATGTATTTAGCCCAGTCACCCTTCTCATATCTGTACTTCTTTCCAGTCAGAAAGCTGACACTGTTGAAGATTATATGGCCGTGTATATGATCCGTATTATCATGAACTGCATATACTGCTTCATATTCTTTGCCAAGATATTCATTTGCAAATTCGCCTATTATCTTAAATGCCTCATCTGCCGTAACTTCATCTTCAACAAAAGATATGATCATATGATAGCCCTGTCTCTTGTCAGTTTTCGAAAAGAGTTCCTTTGTCTTCATCATCTGCTCATAGGCAAGTGAAGGCTGGCAGTTGATACCGGATACAAGTCTTCCGTTATCCGTCTTTGTCTTATCAGTTATATATTTTATAGCCTGCTTCAGATACTTTCCCGGATAGGATTTCTTGCTATCCTTCATGTACAGAATTTTTGTTATTGCCAACTGTATCCACCACCTTACCGAGTTGTTCATTCAGCTTGAACATGTAAGCCATAAGTCTCGCCTTATCGGACTCACTGTAAAGTGAAGAATTATTATTATGAGTAATCTCATTGATATTTACGCCTATACGGTTTACCTCACCAATCAGACGCGAAAGCATCTGTCTGATTTCAGGATAATCCTTCGGACGCTGGGTTATGAGCAGCCTGATAAATTCTGACTCCGTCATACCCATTTCCTTTACCTTGGCTTTCAGTTCTTCATCCTGTTCCCTGGTAAGTCTGTAGGCTTTTCTGAGTTCCATCGTCATGATTATCTTGACCTCCCATTTCTGTTATTTCTATTGTTCTTTTCATTTCTTTTAGGATTCTTGTTTTCTCCCTTGGCTATATCATCCTTTTGCTTATCCTGATTTTCAGTCTTCTGATTATCCGAACCTGCTTTCTTCTGCCTGTTCTGTTTTTTCTGCTGCTCTTTCTTCAGTTTTTCCTCATGTTCTTTCAGAACCTGTTGATGGATTTCTTCCTTTTCTCTCTCCCAGCCTTCCGGATCAATCTTTCTTCTCTCTTCATCTTCATCAAGGATTCTGTCTGTTTCCTCTCCGTAATAGCTGTATACCAGATCAAAAAGATAATCATATACAGGTCTCAGAAGTCTGTCCTTCATAGACTGAATCGAAAGAACTGCTGCAAACGACTGACATTCCTTTCCATGTGTACTCTCGCCAAACATCTCATTGAGCGTATCCATGTTCTTTTCAAGAAATTCCTCCTGTTTTTTAAGCTTGCAGAATTCTACAAAATCATCTCTTTTAACAGCATTATCATTTATTTTCGTAAACACCACAGCAAGCTGAAGATAGTTAAGACCGCATACATAGTCTACAAGATCATCTACAGTTTCGCCTTCGTCCTTCGCAAGGTTAGTGTACTGAATCTTCTTATCTTCCGTTATATAGAGCTTTTCTTTGGCATCATTTAAAATATATAAAATGGCTTCTGCTCTTTCTGTATTCATCTTGATATTTGTATCCGCATTCCTGCAGTATTCTACAAGTTCCTCAGGTGTTTCTATTCTGATTCTATTATTCTTCATTTGAGTTTACCTCCAAATCATAATCCCAGGTTAGTCCTTTGCCAGATACGCATTTTGTTCGACTAAAGCCGAAAAAATGCATCCGGTTAGGTGGAAATATCCCCCTAAAACCCCCTGGTATATAAATATTGTATCTATAAGTAGTATCCTAAGTAGTAAATCGCTAATTTAAGTAGTATCCCAAGTAGTAATCAGCGTTACTACTCAGTATACTACGTAGTATTTTTATTGATCATATTTTTTCATTTTTTGACTACGTAGTAAACCAAGTAGTAATCGTCTGTTTTAAGTAGGATACTAGGTAGTAAATCTTTGTTTTAAGTAGTAATCTAAGTAGTCATTATCTGCTCCGTGCACTTCTGTTTCTTTCAGCTACCTTACCCAGATCTATCATATCCATACTGTAGGCTACAGGATCTCTTTTATTAAAATCAACAAGTTCCTTTTCCTTAAAGCTGAAGTATCTGCTGCCATCATTTCCGACTATGACATGATCCAGGAGAGGTATCCCAACCAGATTGCAGAGCTTTGCCATTCTGTCGGTTACCATGATATCTTCCTGCGATGCTGACAGATCACCTGAGGGATGGTTATGCATAAGGATCATATTTGCTGCATTTGAAAGTATACTTGATTTAAGTATCTCCCTTGGATGTGCTATGGAAGATGACAGCCCGCCAACGCTTACTACTGAGCAGTTGATGGGCGTTCCATCAGCTTTGAGATTTATCACACACAGCACTTCCCTGTCACATTCTTTAAGTATTTCACTTAAGAGAAATATCGCATCCTCAGGCTGGGTTATCTTTCTGTCGGAAAGCAGCGGACTGTCCTTGACTAGTCTTACCGATACTTTTTCAAGTTTGAAGTTTTCTGTCCGGTTCATCCTCGTCCTCCTCTCCGAAATCTATCTCCAATACAGTATCATCAGGAATATCGGTTATAAGGCTGACGAGTTCTCTTATATCATTTATTATCACAGTCTCTTTCTTCATGGCAGCCTCCTATCTGGCCTGCTTCTTAGCCTCATATATAAGTTCCGGCTCAGCAACCTTATCCTTGATACTTCTGTTTGGACTGTCAGTAGCCATACTGAGTTTTCTCTGCTCCTTATCATAGTGATATACCTGATTTGATAATCTGTCTTCCTGGCTGACCACATTCATATTGATCTCATGAACCATATCTGCAAGAGTCTGTGTATCCTCTGCATATTTAGCAGGAATACATATAACCTCGTGGACAGATGAAGGTAAGATATAAAGGTCATCACCGAATCTTTCCGATACCTCGTGAAGGTTATCATCGTACAGCATGTTTACTGCACCATGCATTCCGTATTCATTCGAAATTATCATCATCTCATTATTCTGAGGTATGAATTCATCCGCTACCATGTCACGCATTTCTTCAGGAACATCTGCCATTAGGAAGCCTCCAAGTATCTCAGCCATGGACTGGATCTTGGTTGGAAGCATCTTTCTGGTATTCTCGGAAGCTATATCGAAAAGCTCCTGCTCCGTCATACCGAGTCCTTCCATCATTTCATTTGTTACCGGAGAGGACTTCATACCGAATGCATCTATCTCATGAAGTATCTTATAGACCACCGAACAGTCGACCACATTTCTATGTGGCGAGTTACTGAGCAGTTCTTTATTATCTTCAGTATGGATCATAAGCATTACAAGGTGCTCTTTTATGTAGTCCTGAGTAAATGCAAGATTTGCAAACTTCGGTGCATTCTTCATGGCAAATGCATACTTCTCTCCCATACCCTTCAGGGTTTCTTCCAGGTTCTCAGTAAGCTTATACTTCTCATACTCCTCATCCAGGTAGATATTAGGAGCAAGTCCGGTAAGGTCACCCTCCTTCTGAATAATGGTAATTGCATCCTTCTCGGTATTGGTCTTAAAAACCTTAGAGCTTTTTATCTCATACTCTCCGTATTCCTTTGGAAGATAGTCAGCTATTTCTCTTTCAACAATTGCTTTAAATTTGTTATACTCTATCATTTTTATTGTCTCCTTCTAAAAGAAATACCGCCGGCTTTCGTCGGCGGTGTGTTTATAGTGTCACGCTTTTTAAATTATGTTTTATAACTTAAAGCGTCTGTATTTATTTTGTATTAATCCTTATCCTCAGACTTACGCTCACGTCTTCTGATTAGAGCAAAAACGATAAGTCCAATAAGTATCAGGGTAATTCCTGATGCAGTGAACAGTCTGACATTGAAGCTGCCTCCTGTCTGCGGAAGCTTTGTTACTGTTTTCTTCTCAGGTTTGTTTGTGATATTTAGCTGATACTTTACATTTTCCTTCGGTGTTTTCTTATAAGTCATAACAACTTTGTGTTTCTTATCGTTTTTGATGTAACCCTTCTTAGCCTTGGTTTCCACGATCACATAAGTTATGTTCTTATCATATTCGCCGTTAGCTTTATAGGTACATATAGGAAGGTCTTTTGAAACTGCCTTACCCTTCTTATCGGTCTTCAGCTTCTGGATAACTTTGCCCTTGTTATCTCTTATCTCGAACTTAACACCCTTAAGCGGTTTCTTGCTTTCGGAATCTGTTTTAATAATCTCGATATTACCCAGAACTCTCTCATCCTTCATAACAACCTTCTGGATGTCGCCTGTCTCTTCAACAGTGAACTCAGCTTCGGTAGCTATCATATAGCCATATGGAGCTGCCGTTTCCTTTAAAATGTATTTTCCGGCAGGCATTGCATTTAATGTATAAGGCTTTCCATCTGTGGTCCATGCCGCATAAGTTTCTCCATTAGCATCTATGATTTCAAGCTGTGCACCAATGATCTCCGTTCCGGTTGTAACATCCGTCTTGGACACCTGAACTGTGATCGGAGTTTCCTTTACTTCAATCTCCTTTGACAGAAGTTCTATCGTAGGATCCTGATAGGTAAAGTCAACTTCATATTCATTTGGATCTGTTACATATCCCGGCGCAGTTTCGATTTCTTTTACATAGTATCTGCCAAGAGGAAGCTCGGCATCAAATGCTATCTTACCGTTTTCATCCGTGATTCCGGAATTGATAAGTGTATCGGCAGCTACCAGAACCTCTCCATCCGGTGACATGATATCGGCAGTTGCATATACTCCGTACCATGCTCCCTGAACAGGTGTTTCGGAAACAGCATCCTTCTTTATCAGCTTCAGTTCAGTTTTCACTCTCTTATCAAGAAGGTCTGCATTTTCATAAACTACCTCAGTATGATCGTCGGCATATTTAAGCTCGATATGCTTAGCTTCCTTATCAAGTACGAAACCAACTGGCGCTTTTTCCTCTTCAATCCTGTACTTACCCAGCGGCAAGTCATTTAGCTCAGCCTTACCCTCTTCATCGGTAGTAAGAAGTGCTATAACAGCATCCTTATTGGCAGGAATATCATTTATGACTGCCACCTTTCGGTTGCCTTCTTCATCTACCTGATTATCAGGTGTATAGATATCTTCATCAGCTATCAACTTATAAACAGCACCCTTAAGTGACTTATTCTCATATTTGAATCTGACACTTCTATTATCACCGGTGACTGCTGTAAGTATACGGTCTACGATGGTATCATATTCAGCTCCGGTAAGAACCTCACCTGATTTATGGATTGATATACTACCCTTTACAGGCTGGTTTTCTATCTCGATTGATATAACCGGATCTCCATCTATATCTTCAGTCATCTCAATAGCTCCGTCTTTTGTTACATTAAAGCTTATTATATCTTCGCTTATCAGATAACCTTCCGGTGCTTTTATCTCAGTCACCTCATAGTCTCCGTATTTAAGCATCAGCGGTGTGGTTACTGTTCCAGTCTCATCAGTTACAAATTCACTAATACGCTTATCTCCAACCTTCTGTTCAACGTACTCTTCAGTACCGGCCTTTCTGATCTTAAATGTAACTCCTGGAAGAAGGACTATTTCACCACTCTCTTTATCCTTCTTGATAAATCTGATGTAAGCTTTGAATGGTGCATCATTAAGAGTCCTCCAGGCCTGAGGTGTCCTGCTGTCCTCATTTATCTTAACCTCAAAATCAGCTGTCTTATAAAGATCCTTCGGTGTCTTTGTTTCCTTAACCAGATATGTTCCGTATGGAAGCTCAATTGATTTGGCATATCCATCAGCATTGGTTGTGAGCGTACAATAAGACTTGGCAGCATCCCAGCCATTCTTATCAATATCTGACTTAAGCTTGACTGTGAACTCGGCTCCCTGTACTTTATCAATCTCTGTATTGGAACCGTCTGTTGAAACCTTAAGTATTTCGAAAGCCTGCTGCTTTACTGTCTCAGTTACATGCCTTGTAACCTTAATATCCTTCTTAGTATCCTTTTCAGATTTGAATTCAACCGGATATGAAGTCCCATCCAGTAAGTATCCTTCACTCTCTTTTATTTCTTTAATGAAATAATCACCGAGATAAAGATTACTGAAATTGAACTCACCCTTGGCATCTGTCTTAACAGTTGCAAGAAGTGTACCTTTTGTGGCAGCCACTTCCATGAATTTGAATTCTGTACCTTTGCTACTCTTTATTGGATCAGCAGCTTTATAGGTTACTACTCCGCTTCCGTCCGGATATTTAATATCTTCTGATGCGTAAAGTCCGTAGGTTGCTCCTGCAAGAGTTGCATCACCCTGAGCTGTGCCGGTTTTCTTATCTTTCTTATCGACATTAACTTCACATCTGACAGGTGTATTTGTTGCCTGAATATAAGATACATCACCATAAGCTGGCGAAACATTCCACACAGACGTTGGTTCCTTATATCCTGTCGGAACCTCAACCTCTTTTACATAGTAAGTATCCTGAGTCTTCATAAACTTTGAAGAAATCGCATAGCCGAGATCCTTATTATAGTGGAATATAGGAACTTCTACCGGATTTCTCTCTGCATCGATCACGGTTCTTACAGTACAGGCTGCATCGTTAAATACAGCAAAACCCGCATTCGTGATTTCCTTCTTTGTAAAGGCATCCTTTTTAGTAACGATTACACAGACCGGTTCCGGATATTCATCATGAGTAAAGGTTTTTGTCGGATTCTGGATAATCTTTCCATCTGCGTCATACAGAGTAAAATATGCTGTATCTATCTCATAGACTGTTTCATCAAGCTCATATCCCTCTGGTGCATCAACTTCCTTCAGATAGTACTTTGTCTGAGTAAGTGTCTCTACTCCTGTTCCATAAAGTCCTGGAGTTTGGGGGTCCTGTGTAAGCTCACAAAGAAGATCATCACAATCCTTATCCTCATAAAGATAGTATGTTGCTCCATTTATAGGCTGTTTCTTAAACTTATCAGTTTTCAGGAATGAGAACGATCCGAGATTTCCTGTGGAAATAACCTTTACAGTGGCTTTAGCTGATACAGGTGTAAAAGACTCTAAGAATGTTATCTTCTGCTGAGACACTACTGTCGGAGTCCATTTACGGCCACCCTTTTCATTTGAATAAGCCTTAGCCTGAACCTTTATACTAATATCATCAGCTATGATCTTCTTCATTGCTTCTTCATTACAGTACAGATAGAAGTTTGCGGAAGCCTTGTCCTTATCAGTCTGCGCCACACAGATGTCGTATTTCTTAAGATCATCTTCATCCACTATATCTGAAGCATCTTTATTAATCTCACCTGTCTTAAGTCCTTCCGGTGCATTGGTTATACTATACTTTACATCAGTGATTGTTCCTGACTTTGTTCTTACAAACTTGTCAGTAGTCTTATAAAGACCATCAGCAACCTTCTTCCACTTGGTGGACTTTGGTGAAATAGTATAAGTAATACTCTTGGTAAGACCTGTTTCAAGATTATACTTTGTCTTGTCAATCTTCTTGGCATCTCCTACCATGGCAGCAATCTTGTTATAAACATTACTTCCATCATTGTAGTAAGAAAGACTTGCCTCACCATTCAGTACATGAATAGCGCCTGAAGTAACACAGTAATCATAATCAGCACTTCCGGTTGAATACTTATCATTATGGCAAAGACCTCCAAGCGTTCTGGCACCATTTACCAGACAGTAAGTTATCTGAGCCTTTACCTTGCCACCAGCGGTAACAGTTCCATTAGTAGTATCTTTATTAAAATCCAGACAGTATACAAGATGGTTCTTATATGGTCCATCATCGGAAATGTACTTTATACCAGTACGGCTGTAACAGTAGCTCACATATCCGGCATAGGTTACTGTCATTGAATCCTTTGAATCCGCAGCCTCGGCATTGATAGCAGGTATAGTATTATTCAGAACTGTTTCATACAGTTTCTCAAACTTTGAATATACTATACTGTTATTCGGACGCTCATTAAGGCAGACTTCTCTGGTCTTGGCTGAGGATGAAGTGTCTGAATTATCAATATCATCACTTCCACTGTCCTCTGCAGCATCATCAACACTCGCATCATCTGTACCCGATTCAGACGTATAATCGGTATCAAGAGTTTCTTCTATTACTGACTCATCCTGTCCCGGATCAAGATAGATGTCAAAGCTTGCTGTATTACTCTGGATAGTTTCTATCTCTCCAACTGACAAAGGTAATTCATCTTTATCATTGGAACGCTTCTCTCCTGCCATCTTCTTAGCATTTTTCGAGTCGGAAGATTTGTCCGAGTCATCTGATTCTTCTGAATCCCCGGAATCATCCTTTTTATCATCAGACTTCTTATCATTACTCTTATCCGACTTTAGTTCCGGTTCCTTTACGATAACCTTCCTGTGAATAAGGTAAGGTGTCTTGCCACTGAATGGTTCAACTATGTAATAGGTATCGTAAGTTCCAGTCTTTGTCAGATCAAAGTTACTTCTCTTCTCATCGTAAGAAACAGAAACCTTATTTTCATCAAAATCGATTCCGTCTTTTACATCAGTAACATCGTAATCAGAACAGATAAGGACGTTGATATTGAATGCCTTAACAATCTCATCAGCATCCAGATCCTTACGTTCCTTTTCGTTATAAAGAACGAGATTATTATAAATAGATGCTGCATCATCTTCTGATGCCTTCTCATCTATAGAATCGTTCTCTTTTTTTGATTCAGCTTCGTCTTTTTTATCCTTTGATTCAGAAGCAGTTTTCTCTTTGATTTCTGTTACAACCTCGGTTGTTACTGCTTCTTCTGGAGCTTTTCCTGAAGTCTTTTCAGAAATCTTTTTGTTTTCTTTATCAGTTGCTTTTTCGATTTCTGTAGCTTTTTCATTAGTTTTCTCAGCAGCTTTTTCTGAAGTTTTTTCTCCTGCTTTTTCCGAAGAGGCTTCTGTAGTTTTTCCGTCTTTAACTTCGCTTGTTGCATTAACCCCTCTGCCGTAGCTGACAGCAGAAATCGTCAGAATTACTGCCATAACAATTGCGACAAATCGCTTATAGTTTTTCATATGATTAGTTTCCTCCTATGTTAAATAGTAGATTCAGGTTCGCCATGTTGAATATCAAGCATGCTTGAATACAGTCTGGTTCACCTTTGCGCAAAAAAATAAGACATGTCTCTCTAGGCATGTCTCTACGTCACGTCCGGTCTGATACCGGACAACTATTTGGTTTTAGTTATCTTCATCCTCACTCCAGTTCATCACACTGCTGAGGACATCACTATAGTTACTCAGGTTTCCGGAAACATTTCCGGTTTCATCTTTCATTAAACTGCTGCTTTTATCAGTTATATTTGCAGGTGATCCTATACCGGATCCAAGCATGGATTTCAGAAGGTCACCATACAGTTCAGCTTTGATCTCATTCTTGTATTCCTTAAGTCTTACCTCCAGGTCATCTCTGGTAATAACAGATGAATCTTCATTCACCTCACACTCTCTTTGTTCACCCAGATGCTCCACATAATAATTGATAGCCTTTATTATAAATTGATTTTTGGACTTATGAATATCATGATTGAGCGAATCAAGTATTCCAAGGATCTTCATGTGTTCCGGATCTGAATAAAGCAGCCTGAGGGTAACGTGTCTGCAGGTTTTCGACTCCATACAACCACCTACCTTTTCCGGTTAGCCAGATACAGCTCAGCCAGAGTCTCATACCCTTTTGCATTAGCACATATATCTTCTATATAGGAAATATTTCGCTGTTCGATTCCGGCATATTTCTTCATCAAAGCTGCCCCACCACCAACAAATAAGATTGGCGATGTCTTGACATTGATTCCTGATTCCACCAGAGTTCTAAATACCCTTGAAGTATATTTTCTAAGCTCATCATCGATGATATCGATATACTCCTTATCTACATTTATCTGACCATGAATCAGGTATTCCTGAATCAGATGCTCATCCAGCTTGCTGTTCAGCTTCTCGTAACAAACCTCCTGAATCTTCTTTATACAGGTAATGACTCCGGCAGGTTCAGAACTGCAGCCCGACTCATCTGGCGTACGATTTATAATCTTCAGAATATCTATTGTCCAGCTACCTACATCTACAATGTATGTAAGTCCTGTCATTTCCGGAAGCCGACTGACCACCGCTGCATAGCACTGAGGATAAACCAGCACCTTCTGAATGGTAATGTTATACATGAGCTTCTCAAATCTGAATCTCACATACTTATCACGGCTCAGATAATTGATGAACTCTTTCTTCTCCGCGGCATACCTTCCTATAGGAAGTCCAACTGCAAGAATCACATTTCCAGGCTTTACATTCCTGGCCTTTAATTCTTTTGCAGCCGCAGCGAATGTAATCAGGCGATAGTTCTCATTTGAAACCTTGCTATCCTGAACCTTATTTCTGTCTCCACCCGTCTGATAACATTTGCCCTCAAACTCAAGGATGTTATCATATGTTATAGGTGAATCTGAAACCTGGGCAATCCCATTGCTGAAGCAACAGTTTCTGGTTTTGATATTACCAAAACCATGGTCAATACCAATAATAGTTTCATCAATCAAAATGGCATTCCACCTTTCCATATAATATTGAAGAGCAGATACAGTACAGAGTACCGGCAGGATATCCACTCAGCCAGTGCGGCTGTTTCCAGAACAGTAACATTGGCTGAATGAATATCAGAAGCCGCTTCATTTATGGTATAGGTTATAACGGTTAATACCATTTATAAAAAATAGAATTTATCTCGACGGGTGATATCAGCGATATCACTTTCCCACGACATTCGTCCCACTTGCCAAGCGTTACTCAAGCGCTTAACATTTGCCATATCCCATCGATTGCTTTTGGCGCACGACTTCGGTGTTTCCGATATTTCTGAATGCTCTGAATGACTTATGCAATTAACGGTCCAGCAGATCTTATCTGACGCGAGTAGCTGTTTCTTACGCAGCCAACCTTCTACACACAAGCCATCCATACCCTTTCGGACAGAAATACCTTCTCGGTAGCCTACTATTTAATTAGCGTCGACATTTGTTCGACAAAACTATAATATCATAATCAGAACGAATGTCATTTCGCGGGACGTCTTAAAAAAAGAAAAATCCGGCGTATAACGCCGGACTTTCATAAATTATTAGAGCTACAAATTCTCTTATACACTCCCGTTCAAAAGTTACATTGCAACACCTATCTGTTGGTGTGTGTTGTGTACACATAAACTAAAAGAATTTTTCATTTTCATTAAAATATAAAACAATCTATCTTGACAATACATCTTTTATTTCATATTCATCTGCTACAGCTTTTCCCGCATTAATTTTATCCAATCCTTTGCAATCACTATTTATATAAACGGCATGATAATCAATATTTTTCTTAAATAAAGCATCATACTGAATATACTCTTTTATTATTTTTTTTGAAGATCTTTGAGTTCTACAATTCATAAAGGTGCAATCTTCTATTGTAATCATATAGCCAGAAGGTTTTGAAGTACTCTTCGCCGCAATCAAAAAGCATTCACCAAGATTCACTCCATTAAAAACACATTTTGAAATTGTATTATTTTCTGTCAAGAACTGTATTAGACTATTTGAAAAACCCAAGAACGAATCAAAGCTTTCAGTATTAATAAACTCACAAAATTCTATTTTACTACCACCTATAACTGTATCATTTGAATGAATCAAAAAACCTTTGTTAAAAATAAATTGGCATCTAGATACTAATAACGATGTCATATCTGCCGAAACCGTATCTTTACAATTGACGAATACACATTTTTTAATATATGATTCCTCTTCGCCAAATCTACTTAATACCTCAACTACATTAGAACAATTTTCAAACTTACAATTTGTAATAAATGAAACTTCAACTGGTCTCGATAGTGATTCAAAATAGCAATGGCTTATTGTAAGATTATTTCCTCTTAAAAATTGTACTCGCTTATCGCCAGCAAAATTACCCTTTTCGCAAAAATAATTATGACTAAACACATCATCTGTTTTTGCTTCAATATCAAATATATAATTATAATAGGAAACCGCAAAACCATTTTCATCTAATATATTAAAAAAAGACGGAATAGTTTCTAACACTATTTTATTATTCCTAATATCTAATGATGGATCATCGCCATTTGAACCATATTTTAAAAAACCTGTATAGGCATTAATAATATTACAATTAATTACTTCAACAGAACCATAGTCTGCATTAAGAAAATAACCACAGTCTTCAAAATCACTATTTAACAATGAAACTTTTACTCCAAAACCTTTACATGAAATAAAATAGGTTTCATCATTTTTTTTACATACAACTTTGCTATTTGTGATTTTTAACTGTGCATTGTTATCCAGTGTAATCTCATCACCTGAATTGGATTCATTGTAATAAATAATACAGTTGTCAAACTCCAATATTCCATCACAGTTTATATATGACTGAATATGTATATTTTTATTCTTAAATACAACCTTATCATCTGTTTCAATACATAACATTGTAGATATAGTTTCATCTTCATTATGTGAAAAATCTTTAGCACAACTGCATGGATTATTATTATTCGTATAATCATTTTGATTTGGGGTCATTTTTTCATCAGAATAACCATCTTCAAGTATTTCAAAGTCGTCATCTAAAACGTCTCTATCATCTTGGGTATACTTTAATATAAAATATTTAGTCCCATACGTTTCCATCTCATATTTTACAGCTTCTTTTATGGCTGTTTTTGAATTATAACTCAGTTCAAAATCCTTAAGAAGCTCATATACTTGATCAGGCCATTCTTCAGTATCTATAGTTCCTCCAACAGCACATTGCTCCATAAAACATCTATAAACCACCTTAGGTGCACGTAATTTACTAATCTGATGATTATCTAAATTACCTATCGGTGTTTTCTTTTTTAAAGACAGAATCACTCCTCTATTATAATCTTGAACCTCACTAGGTACGGAACCACTTTCGTCTTTATATACACCCAAAAACAACGCTAATATTTCAGCATCAAAATCATCTAAAGATTCTAAACTATCCTGTTCTTCAAAAGAATAAACACACATTCCATACAGATTTTTTATAAGTTCACTCTGTTTTGTAACTGCGTCTATTACTTTATCTAGTTGTTCATGAGATTTTCTATAATTTTTAACGTAAATATTCATAAAAAGCTGTTGTAATTTAGCCAATGAACTAATTCCTTTTACAGCATATTTTTTCCCATCTTGATTCAGAGTAATTGCATGAAATAATGTCTGATACCATTTTTCAGATTTTATCTTTTCAAAATCTTTTTCTTGCGCTGTAAAAATTTTGTTCGCTGCTTCTAATAGTTCTTGCTCCGACATCTTTTCTACATTATATTCAAACATATCAATACCACCTTTCTAAAATACTAACTTATCAAGTTCAGCTAAAGCAGAATTCATCTCCTCTATTTTTTTATCAGTTTTCTGATTAATAACACCTGTCTCCACAATTGCTTTTTTCTGTTCTATCGCAGTATTAGCTACTTCTCCACTAGCTACAGCAATTTCCATCCTTCCTTTACGTGCTTCCATATATAGATCAGCACCAACAGCAAGAGTAAAACGTCCTATACCAACAAAATTAACTCTAAGAATAAATTTACCAAAGAAAACTGGAGCCGAACCCCCTGATTTAACCGCCGCTCTAATTGCCGCATCACCAATATCTACAAGACAAAATGTACCAGATGCAATAGTAATCATTCTTACTATGGTCCGATTATTCATAGGTAAAAGCTTCTTCCACTCTATATCCATAAGAGATTGCTTTATCTTCATTTGATCAATAAATCTTCGAATAAAATAGAAGGCCCTTACAATGATTTCATTTATAATTACTGGTATTGACTGACGTTTAAGTTCATGCTTAACAGCTAATTCCGTACGTAAATCTAACTTGTTACTATCTTTTCCTTCAAAAAGATTATTTAGTATTCCCAAATTTGCCTGAGACTTACCATCTCCTATTCCATTTTGATATGCTTTTCTTAAATTTTCAGCAAAAGAGGTGTCCTTAAAACATGGAAGTGCAGATAATTCCTTAAGCGTAGACATAACCGTACCAGGTATTCCTGCTCCACCTTTTGATGATTTATGAGTTCCAGCTATATCACTCATCAAATGACCTTTTTGATTTTTTACGGTCATTACCGCAGAAAAAAACCAGTTTATAATTCCAGCAAATACTTTTCCAAACGGCTTATCACTTACAAGCTTTCCATAATCATTAACTGTTACTGGAAGTTTTATAACATCACCAGTTGAAGGATGATACTTCGCATCACCAGTGAACTGAACTAAAATGCTACATAACATACCAATAAGCGTAGGATGATGACAAAAATCATCTAAATGATGTGCCGCGGCACTGGTTGTAGTTCCTTTAAAATTCCAATCGCTGTCTCCTGGAAGCACATATTTTTCCTCAAGAAATTCAATTGCTGAAGTTGAACTGTTCTGTTTTCTTTTTTTCCAACTACTATTTTTTCCTACACCATCGCACCATTCTTTATAATTAGGATCCTTATTGGCAAAATTTATGACTTTTTTATTGATATATTCATTAGACCAATCTTTGGCTTTATCAAAATTCCACTCACCAACGAAGAAAGAATCTATAAATCCTGCAATAATTCCACTGCTCACAGAAAGTGCATAATCATAACCATCAGCCTGATTAGTTAAGTTTTCAATATCAGAATATGCCTCATCAAGCTCCTTAAGAAATAACTGTTCCTTTTCAGATAATTGATACCCAGAGCCATCGACTTCAGGAACAACCAAAGTATATTTAATCCTAAAGTCATCTATTGAATTATTATACTTATACTCCATATAAATCTCCTCAACACAAATAATTCCTAAATTGTTGTAATGTTTTCTCCTTGCCCTTTTATCCACATATCAATTCCATCTCCAAAAACCTCTGCCTCAACAATATACCCATTCTCAACTTCATCAAGTACCTTTGCTGTAGGAAGACGATCAAGAACCGCTTCTATGGATAAACCTACATATTTGAATCTAACTTTCCGAAGCTTCCCGCCATACATGAACTGTATTCGTTTCCGGAACTCACCTTCCTGAAACCGGGACGCATATGGTATATGGAACTTTTCGTCCAACACCTTATAATCTTTTATTCGATCTATACGATATATAGTTGGAAATGAATCATTGATAACATCAAAATCTTTTCTGATTTCTTCGTCATCGATAAAAGCTGCCAAGTAGAAATAATACTCAGAAAACATTATTGCCAATGGCTGAAGTTTCCTTGTTACAGTTTTTCTTTCCTTTAATCTCGTATAGGTGATTTCTATGTAATTATAATTAGCTACTGCATTTGCTATCGTCCACAGCTTATCTAGAAATACACTTTTATGTCGTGGCTCGATATAATGGTATTCTTCATTTCTTATGAGGGATTGAACCAGATCACGGTTCTGTATAGGAACGCAACAATCTACAAGCTTATCCATCAGATTTTCCATTTCTCTTTTAGTGAATGCCCGGCTATCGAGCAGGATTTTACTAATAGCCAGGATTTCCGGATTGGTCAGCTTTAAGCTGCTGGTTGAATCGAGTTTGTATCCCTTCTCCTTGTAATCGAAAATTACAGAGCTTATCATTCCTGAGTCGTTTGACTCTAGGTCGAGAAATGCTCTTATATCATCTATATCTCTTTGAACACTCCGTTCATTTACATTGAACCTGTTTGCCAGATATGCTTTCTTTACGGTATTTCCATTCAGAAGCTGAGTATAGATGTAAAGAATCCTCTCTATCTTTGCACTTTTATCCTCTGCCATAAACACCCCAATTATTCTATTAAACCCCAATACACTAACAGAATCTGCAAGCCCCCTTAAATGATATAAGATCACTATGACAGCATTTGTCATTTGTAAAGAATATTTAAGCAAAAAAAGCACCGCAGCGTTTTGCTGAGTGCTTTAAATCTTATACATTCTGCAACTGGCTGCCATAAAATGAATCTTAGGCCCTAATAGCTTTGCGTCACACCGTTTCCAATGCTTTGCTGATTCTGTTCAATTAACATGTATAATTATACTATGATACCGGATCAATTACAATGACTATCAACGACATTTTTATATATTATAGCAATTCAAGTAGACAAAATATGTCATTATTTTATTCTTGCGACTTTCCCCCACGGCGGATTATTGTACTCATTATTGATCACCCACAAAACAGGAATGTCCATCGCTTCTTTTTCTTCCGGGTATATTGCATCTCCATCTGTTAGTATCACAATGCTTGAAGGAAGGTCATCAGACATATTAGCCCGAACGTAATCAAAGATGATGTCAAACCTTGTGCCACCGCCTCCATGTGGCCGGATTTTCAGAAGTTCCGATTCATCAACAAATGGAATAGGATCATATACATCTGCATCAAAAAATCCGAGCAAGCCTTCCAATTTTCCGTTGAACTGATCCAGTGCCCCCTTTACTTCTGAATAAGCTGCAGTTATATCCTCATCTGACATTGAGGCTGATGCATCTATCATAAAAAGTATATTCTGTACAGTTATATCCTTATCATTGAACCCTGGAAGAAAGAAATCCGAGTCTTCCATCCTATAGTCTGGTGGCATAAATGAGTAATCCACCACTTCCTCTTGTATGAAGTCATCCAGAATGGTACGCCAGTCGATCTGAGGATTCTGTAATTCTTTAAAGTATCTGTCTGCCAAAGCAGGACAATCGCCTTGTCCTCTATTCATTTTTTGTGAGGTTTCATACGATTTTTTTATACGATATAACCATTCATCCCTTACGTATTTTTCCAGGTTGTTATTCTTACTTTTTTCGTCGTTCTTATCGTCAGCCTTCTTGTTAGTCTGATTCCCATTTGATGAATCATCCGACTTACTTTCTTCAGATTGTTTTACACTATCTTGCTTTCCCCGATTTTTACCTTTTGAATTCTTACCAGGACCATCTTCGGAACAATCACCGGAATCTCCCTCATCAGATTCCTCGCCAGATTTATCACCAGAATCATTTCCCTCCACATCTTTTTCCTCATCTAACTCTTCTGATTCATCGTCTTCTTCTGAACTTTCCACTTCGTTCTTAATAACCATTTCAACGAATTCTTCCAATGCTGACATTATCGCTTCGTCCAGTTCTCTATCACGTGAATCCAAAAGAAAAAATGGTTCAAAACATAGTCTGTTACCATCTTGTACCCAAACATTTTTATCTTCTTCCCCATCCTCAGTTAGAAACACTCTGAGATACATAAGAAGCATCCCATAAAATGGTTTATCAGCTAGAAGTCTTATTCTGGAAAGAAGAATTTTGCGGATACATTTTGAAATCGAATTATTAGATAAAACCATTTAACAGACTCCCATTTTTTTCAATCCATTTACTGAACTCCGGTATTTGCATCAGTCGCATTCTGAAATCACCATCCATACCGAGATATTCCTTCATGAGCATCACAGAATAATCAGTAGGCAGCTTATTAGCGTATATAATAGAATTACGGATCTGAGACATATCATTCATACACTCAGTTGCATATTCTTTCATTAGATTGACAAGTGTGTAGATAGCATCTGATCCTTTAGGAACCTTATGCTCTGTTCCTGCAAATATCTGCTTTACATCAGGCATCACATCCCTGTGTTCACAGTAATCCCGAAACTCTATAGCTTCAGCAAGCCCGATCAAACCGGCAATCAGATTAAACACATCATTAATATCATTACTGACACAGTTAAGGATATTGCTGGCCATCTCCCAGGTTCTTGGAGTTGCAAATGCTACATCATCCTCTGAAGACTCAAACATCATAAGGTCACTTTTCTTATTGCCAAGATAATCTATAATCTGTTCATTGATTCCAGTTTTAACAGCCCATTTCTTCCAGGAATCAAAGCTTGTTTCAATCTCCAGATGTAAAAGTCTGTTTGAAAGAGCTTTGGGCATTTTAAATGAAACTGACTTGTCTGTTGTTCTGTTACCGGCAGCTATAACAAAGCAGTTATCCGGAAGCTGATGCTCTCCCACGGTTCTGTCAAGGGTAATCTGATATGCTGATGCCTGTACTGATTGTGGTGCCGCTGATATCTCATCAAGAAAAAGTATATTTATGGTATCCTCATCATCTGACATCTGAAATATCTGAGGCTTCAGCCATATTGCTAAAGTTTTATCTGCATTTGCGGTCGGAATACCTCTAAGGTCTATAGGATTAAAGAGTAGGAGTCGTACATCAGTGACTGCAACTTTCTTTCCGGTTTTCTTTTTTATTTTGTCTGATATCTGTCTTACTGCCTGAGACTTACCTACACCCGGCGGCCCCCAAAGCATTACCGAAGGGATTCTTTTGAAATCCATACCTTTCTCGATGGCAGTACAATATAATTCCGATATATCTGTTACCGCTTCATTTATTGATATCTGCGGAACGTTTGCTGATTTTATAGCATCCTTTTTCATTTACTGTTCACCTATATTCCTAATTCCTTATCTATTTCATTTATTTCCTCTCGGCATTTTTCTATCTGTTCGATATACGCATTTTCTTTAGAAAGTTCTGTTTTTATAGTTTTTCTTCGAGCCTTGATATTATTTAATTCTTTATCCGCATTTTTATAATCACTTTCCAGCGAATGTAGTCTATTATCTATCTTAATCAGATTGCCTACTGCACTATCTCCAAGCTTTACAATGTATCTCTTTTCTCCTACTAGATATATCACCGGATTATAAGCACTGCATATCTTCGGAATAACTAAATCAAACCCCTGATACTTCAAAAGTGTTCTATCTCCATTAGAATTCTCCTCAGAATTGATTGCCTTATAAATCGCTTCTCTGATTTCTTTTCGTTCTTTATCCTTATATTCAACCATATTGAACTCATATCTGATAACATCTGCCTGAAGTAATGGCATATCTTCCTGCAGAAACTGTTCCCTTTTATCTATCCGGACCAGTTCCTGTTTAAGCTCCTGTTTATGCAGAATATCTTCCTTCTGAAGTATCAGATATTTTGATAGTTCATTTGTCTTTTCGATCTTTTCTTTTACAAGAGGATTACCGACAGCAAGAGCTTTAACTTCCGCATAATTCAGAACAGTTTCATCTACATCTGAACCATCTCTATCCGTCTCTGTACCGGAAAGGATTTCTGTGATAAACCTCTGTTTTGTCTCAAGAAGCTGCCAGGAATATGCATCAAAGCTTCCTTCAGTAATGTATCTGTATATTTCTACTTTACTGTTTTCGTTTCCCTGTCTCAAAATCCTACCTTCCCTCTGAACCATATCAGCCGGTCTCCAGGGGACATCCAGATGATGAAGGGCTATCAGCTTATCCTGGACATTTACTCCCAGTCCCAGTTTAAAGGTTGAGCCAATCAGAACCCGGACCTCACCACTACGTACCCTTGCAAAAAGTTTTTCTTTGGCTGAATCAGCGTTTGCCTCATGAATAAATGCTATCTCTTTTTCTTCTACACCCATTTTCCCAAGAAGGCTTTTTAGCTCAGAATAGATATTGAAACCGTTCTTAGGTGTTGATGTATCACAGAAAACCAGCTGAGCAGATTTTTTGCTTTGGGTATTCTTATATATTTCAGAAACTTTTTCGGCACATTGAAATACCTTTGATGCTACCGTAAAACCATAATTGAGATTGATTAGTCTTAAATCAAGAGCAGCCTTGCGTCCGTCGGTCGTAATCTGCAGCATATTGTCAAGCGTCCTGTTAACTTGTCCTTTTCTGACTTTATCCGCACGTTCAGATATCTCCTTCAAATAATCAGAAAAATCCTTCGTCTTTCGAACCAGGACATCCTTATATCCATCATGTATCGGAATTCCTTCAATGTTATCCATCTTATGAAAATCTGCGATATTTGCCAGGATGTTCGTAAGCTCAGGTACATTATGAAATTCAGAAAACCGGGTTGCCATTCGGTACGAACTTGTATCTACATCTATCTCAAAATTTGTAGTAGGCTCAGCGAAATTTGCAACCCAGCTGTCAAAGTTCTGCAGGTCAAGTAATTTCAGCTGACCATATTGGAGATACTTCTGCATGATATAAGCATCGGTAATAGAGTTGGTTATAGGCGTGCCAGTAGCCATGACCACACCCTTTCCCATATTCTGATTCTGAACTATCCTGACCTTGTCCATCATATCTTTGCACTTGGAAGACCCTGTACTATTAATGCCCATCACATTATCTATCTTGGTGTTAATAGGTACATTTTTGAAATAATGTGCCTCATCCACGAAGAGCCTTGTGATTCCAAGTTCATCAAAAGTGATACCTAAATCAAAATATTTTTCATCATAATCTATATCTCTTTTTTGTTTACATAGTTTAGTATGTGTATCAGATAATCTCTTTGTTTTTCTATTTCCGCCTTGCGAATAGTCATTCATTACTTCTTCAAGTTCCTGTATTTCTGAAGTCAAAAGATCCTTTTTACATTCTTTTGATATGGGAATCATACTAAAGCAGCTGTATACTATAACTACTGCATCATGTGACTCATCTCGTATTCGTTCAAGAGTATTCTCTCGTTTTGCGGGAGTAAAATCCTTAGATGATATACAAAGAATATCTGCATCCGGATACATCATATAGAATGTATCTTTCCACTGAGAAAGAATGTTGTTTGGAACCACGTACATATTCTTGTCCGACAGTCCCATTCGCTTCATTTCCATTCCCGCCGCTACCATGATATAAGTTTTGCCCGCTCCAACATCGTGTGCAAGTAATGTATTAGGAGAGAATATGATTCTAGCAACAGCATCCCGCTGATATTTATATAGCGCAATGCTTTTATTCATCTTAGGAAATTCAAGGAAACTCCCATCGAACTTTCTGCTTTTTATGGAACCGTATTTTTCATCGTATATATCAATCAGAAGTTTCTTTCTATCCTTATCTTGCCATACCCATTTTTTGAATTCATCCAGAATAAGCTTCTGCTTTTCATATGCTACTAAAGTATCTTCCTTATCAAATTCCTTCTTTCCATCCTTCGTGTGATATACAGATAGAGATCTGGAATTGAGAGTTTTACGTAATATATTTAAAGCCGAAACCGATGGACTTCCGTACTTATTTTCTAGGTTAAATAATTGTTCCTTTAACGGTATATATGATTCATAAAAATGCAGTCTATGGGAGTTTTTTTCGTATTTGACCTCCCATGAAGCTGTACATGTATCATGGTTGATCTGCCAATACTTTATATCTGTATCTGACAGGTATGCGCAGAATTCTTTTATAACATCAACTGGGACCCAGGGCGAACCTAAGGTCACGTAAATATCTTTTGAAGACAGTTTTTCAGGCAGCAGATTAGAAAGAGCCGTTACATTATCCTCAAAATATCCCAGATATTCTTCATTTGCTTTATCTGCTATCTCTAATTTTCTTCGTATATTTCCGGAAAGATACTCATCTGCAGGTTCCCAGCCTTTATAGAAGCATTCATTCCAAGTTTCCGGATTCTGATAAATTGATCCTTTTAATGCTTGAATAACAGTCTTATAATCAGCACCAGTAATTGAAGCTATGTATTCTATATCTACTCTTCCAAGATTATTCAGACACTTTACGTATCCATCAGGAATGCTTTCTGCATATACACCTTCTGTAAGTGGACTATTATTAAATACATTATTCCAATAAAGAGAAAGCTCCATACTTGTAACATTTTTTACATGCTCATTATGCTTTCTTTCAGCTTCGATTCTTTGACGTTCTTCTTCAAGTAATCTTTGACGTTCTGCTTCTTTTCTTCGTTTTTCCTCCTCTCGCCGCTCCTTCTCCGCCTTTTCATATTCTAAATCATTCTTCTTGTCCTCAACATCTCTGGCAAGTGTTCTAAGCGAGTGAAGAAATGAATCCAGCTTATCAATATCATCGATTCCCAGAGCACCTAAATCTACTTGAGATATGTCCATGTAATCCATTATTGTCATTTGCCTGTCATTATCATCTGACAACTGGGTGTTATTAGTGTTTTGAACAAAGATATCATCATTTGTTCGTAAATACATATTGTTATATTTTGATTTCAAAAGCATTACCTCATACTCATAATTAACAAAATATCAATAACCCACCATACTATTCTTTATTATAGAAATACAAAGTGACAATAATTGTCATAGTAGTTTTTTCTTTCTATAAATTTATGCCAATTATAAAGGGTGTCATGTACATTTTTTTTACCATTAAAAAAGAGAAGAAATATTTCATTCTTCTCTTTACAAGTATCTAGTGAACCCAGTTTTCCTTTAGCAAAACTTCTTTTGTTTTTTTGCATCAACCAGCGAAATCACGCTTTCAACATCGATGCCTCTCGCATACATTTCAAGTACTACGGATATTTCATTACGCATTTCTTCCAGTGCAGAGTATTCCATGTCTTCCTGATCACTTATGTTTTCGTCCGCATTGCTTAGTTTTTCAAGTATTTGGTCAAATTCTTTTTTTGCATGTTCTTGTCCGGCTCTTACAAATCCTATATCAACATGCTTTGCATAGCGTTCCAGCCAGACTATATAAAACGCTTCAGGATGGTAAAGTTTGTAATACAGGATTCTCCAACACATAATTGCATATACTGCTGCATGAGCTTTAGGAAACAGATATCTTATCTTCTTACATGAATCGATGTACCAGTCAGGAACTCCATGTTCTTTCATAAGGGAAATCCATTCTTCTTTTAAACCATATCTATACGCCTTACCCTTCCTTACATGTTCCATAATGGAATATGCTGTTTCTTTATCTATGCCTTTATTTACAAGATACATATAGATATCATCTCTGAATGCGATTAATGTTGTTATATCATTATTTCCACCTTCTATCAGATCATAAGCATTATCTATCCAGGTCCCGGTTCCATGCTCAAATCCAAACCCACTGATTATCTCAGAAAGATTTTTAGGCTTAGCCTCCGGAACAATCCCATAAATAAAATAGTGATTTTCAAAGCCGCAAGTTCCAAGTGTACCAACTGTACATCTGATCTGTTTTTCTGTAACTCCAAGCGCATCAGGACTTTCGAAGAGACTTATCATCTTATCATCATGAAGTGGTATTTCATCCGGATTCACACCAGTACATTCCTCAAGTCGCTTTAACATTGTAAAGACTACATTGGTGCATATATTCACCTTTTGAAGATATTTTATTAACTTCCAATAATCAAAATGCGTTTTCAGCAATTCATCGCCTGCGTCATCATAACTTAATGGTGTAACTTTATTTATATCTAGCCCCTCCGGAACAAGAAAAAGTCCTACAGGATGTACACCTGTTGTAAGCTTTACATTTGTCAATCTTTTGATTATGATTTCACTATTATCCTTATCTTCATCCACATCTATATTTTTTTTATAATAATCTTCAACTATCTCACAAGCCATCTTATATGGAACTGTTTTTATAAATTTAGGCAGAACAGCATCACTTATACCATCTATTCTTTTAGTATACTTTTGAATATATTCTTGTAATTCATATGCAACATTTAGTTCGAAATCCGGTTCTTTATCATAGTTTATTCCCATAAATACTTCTGCCGGAATATCGTATCCATCCTTCCTCATCTTCTTCCCACATAGCGGACATTTTTTATCAGGAAGATCTGCACCGATATAACCTCTTCTAAAACTTGAATCATATTTGACTTCAAAATCCGAATGATTACATTTCCGGCACAGATAATGTGGCGGTAATGGATTGGTTCCGGTAATTCCCAAAAGGTATGCAACAAGTGAGCTACCCACACAACCTCTGGTGCCATTCAGATATCCCCGCATCTGGCATTCTTCTGCTAATCTTGCATATATAACATATATAGATGAATAGCCATTCTGGATTATTCCATTTATCTCTTTTTCAAGTCTTTCCTTTATAACAGATGGAAGTTCTTCACCGTAAAAACGCCGTGCCTCTATATAACTCATTTCTCTGACATAATTATCGGCATCCGGTATTTGCGGAAAATGCTTTTCTTCGGATATAGGAATCACATCTTCTATCATATCAGCGATTTTGTTTGTATTATCAACCACAACCTCCTTCGCTATATCTTCGCCAAGGTACTTGAAGGATTCCAGCATTTCCTCTGTCGACATTAAATGATGGTCAAAATAATTTACATTATCATCACACTCAAACGCATCCTGTAAGATTCTATAACTCATCTCCTGGGAGGCGTCAGTATAATATACATTTGCAGATGCGATGACCAGTTTACCTGTTTTCCTGCCAACATCAAGAATCGTCCTGTTCAGGTTATCATACAGATCTGAATGCGTTTCAATATCGTAGTAGCGGTCATATTGAAATCTGGTATTAGAATCTGTTTCGATTTCAAAGAAATCATAAAACTCCGCCAGTTCCAGAAGAATATCTTCCGAAAAGCCATTCAAATACGCTTGTGCCAACTGCCCCTTAAATAAGCAGCATCCAAAAAGAAGTCCGTCCCGATACTTGTTTAAAAAGTCTTTACTCATTTCCGGTGTCGAATCATCTTTCGAAGAATTCACGCAGGATATTATCTTGTAAAGATTTTCCAAGCCAACCTGGTTCTTAACCAGAATGATTACTCGGCAAAGATCCACATAGCTATATGTAGCATCATCTATTGTACGCTGAACAGAACCATCATTTATAAGGATTTCTGTTCCATAAATCACTTTGAATTTTTCATTAGTCAGGTTCAGTTTCTTTAAAGCTTCATAAGCATCCGGAAATGCATGTACACCGAATCTATCAGTAATAGCCAGTGCTTTCTGTCCCAGTTCATCAGCCCTGCTTATAAGCTCCTCTACACTTGAAACACCTTCTAAAGCAGTCATATTTGTATGACAATGTAACTCAACACGCTCTTTGTTCATGATCTACCTCCTCACTCATATATCGGATAAACTTCTGTTTACTTTTTTTATCTTATCATACCGAATGTACATTTAATTTTACATAGATTTTCGAGAAATCTATTGACTGATATAATCTGCATCTGAGATGACAGTATACGATTTAGGAATGACAGATAATGTCATTTATTAGTATTCATTATTACAACTAAAAAATACCGTTATGGATTTTCTGTTAATCCATAACGGCAGTTCGGCAGTTTCACTATTTATCCTATGCAACTACTTTGTCCTTTTACTCCTTTGAATAGGAATATTTTTTCATCATACCATCAATATCCGCCTTGATTTTCTCACGCAGATTCGCTGGCGAAAGTACTTCAACATATGGACCATATTGAAGCGCCCAGAATCTCATTGCCTGCTTATTGCATGCAACTCTTACGATTATATTTCCATCTTTCTTTTCGGTAATGCTGAAATTCTTTCCAAACCAGTCAACCAGTTCGGACATCATATCTTCTGTAGTTCTTAGAGTCACCGTAACACTTTCTCCACTGAACATATAGAAGTGCTCTGCCATATGCTTAGGAAGATTCAGACCATTCTTCAGTTCTGGAACTTTGCTCATAGGTTTGATCTTTTCATCCAGTATTCTTACATCAGTCATTCTATCAATCCGGAAATGTGCCACATTATCATACTTATCATAATTTCCGATCAGATAGAATCTTCCATTGTTAGCTACTATCTGGTACGGATTTACAATATATGGTTTTTCTCTTCTTGGATGAAGTTTGAAATCAGTACCAATATTGTTATAGATGAAGCTGACCTTCTTCTTATCCGCTATGGCATCATTAAGCGCATCCAAAGAATACATCGCCTGTTTGTTGATAGTTCTATTCAATTCAGGAAGATTACTGACATGAGATACTTTCGCATTGAAATAATTACTTGCCAGTTTTTCTCTTATTTTATTTATCAAGTCTCTTGCCTGCTTGGTCGAAATAGATTTGGAGAAAAGAACACTATCAATAAGAATCCGCAGCTCAGAATCATCAAAATCTCTTGATAGCAGACGATAACCCTTTTCCATGGAAATATCATATCCCAATTCTTTAAGATATAATACATTATTCTTAACGGATCTCCGGTCACACTCCATGCCATAATTCTTTAGAAGCTTTAATATATCCTGCTGAGACAGAGCATGATTCTCGTCAGTGTATTTCCAGAGAATTTCCAGAATCAGCATATTTAACATTTTTTTATTTCCGGTTGCGTACATATTTTTCTCTCTTATCCTATAAATACTATTAATCTATAATACTTTTTGAAATATCAATAACACTAATCATTGTTTCTTCTTCCAAAATCATTAAGAGTCGCTATTGCTGAATCTATTTTATTGAATCCTTCATGTTTGTATAATCAATCCAAGCTTTAATTCTTTCTGGAATTAATGCATAATTAT
>OCTX012285726.1_pt1 | contig 93930 bp, 87 predicted proteins | sample 1539691 | NCBI WGS metagenome assembly OCTX01 (sample SAMN02144231, study PRJEB22623) | gut metagenome | biome: sheep rumen | host: Ovis aries | place: New Zealand
GAGAACCGAGAACCGTGAACCGAGAGACGGCAAGGGAATGCCGTCTCTACGGGTGGCTGTTGGTGTTGGCGGTTCGAGAACCGAGAACCGAGAACCCAGAAGCGAGAACCGAGAACGCATCACAGTCCCTGCCCGCATTGGATACCTGCCGGAACAGAACCCGCTGTACGAGGATATGTACATAGCCGAATACCTGCAGTTCATGGCCAATATATCGGTTATCGGGAATCGGTTATCGGGAATCGGTTATCGGGAATCGGGAATCGGGAATCGGGAATCGGTTATCGGGAAAGATGAGATAGAAGATTTGATTCGTAGAGTGGGATTGACGCCGGAGCGGAACAAACATATCCGCGAACTGAGTAAGGGGTACAAACAGCGAGTGGGTTTGGCACAAGCCCTGATGGGACAACCCGAGTTGTTGGTACTGGACGAACCGACTACGGGTCTTGACCCCAACCAGCTGACCGAGATACGCGCGCTCATCCGTCAAGAGGCAAGTGAGAAGCGCACGATTCTCCTCTCTACGCATATTCTGCAGGAGGTGGAAGCCTTGTGCGACCGCGTCATCATCATCGACCACGGCGAGATAAAAGCCGACCTACGAATGGAGGAGATAGAGGATTTGGAAGAACTATTTAGGCAGAAGACCAGTAACTGAATTTATGGAACAAGATTTTGATATACGCAGACAGATGAGCGAGAAAGAGCAGGATAACGCTCTCCGGCCGTTGCGTTTTGCGGATTTCCAGGGGCAAAGCAAGATTGTAAGCAACCTGAAGATATTCGTGGAAGCCGCCCGCATGCGTCACGAGAGTCTGGACCACGTCCTGCTGTTTGGGCCTCCGGGCTTGGGCAAGACGACGCTGAGTAATATCATCGCCAACGAATTAGGCGTCGGCTTTAAGGTTACCTCGGGCCCTGTGCTCGATAAACCCGGCGATCTGGCCGGTCTGCTCACCAGCCTCGAGGAGAACGATGTGCTGTTCATAGACGAGATACACCGTCTGTCGCCCATCGTGGAGGAGTACCTCTATTCGGCGATGGAGGACTACCGCATAGACATCATGATAGACAAGGGTCCCTCGGCACGTACCATCCAGATAGATCTGAATAAGTTCACCCTGATTGGTGCCACGACGCGTAGTGGTCTGCTGACTTCGCCGCTTCGCGCACGTTTTGGCATCAACTGCCACCTTGAGTACTACGATGCGGATATCCTATCGGGAATCGTATGCCGTAGTGCGGGATTATTGGGCGTGCATATCGACAGCCAAGCCGCCGGCGAGATAGCCCGCCGTAGCCGTGGTACGCCGCGTATCGCCAATGCCCTGTTGCGTCGCGTGCGTGATTTTGCGCAAGTTAAAGGAGATGGCAGCATAGACCTCGGGATTGCGCAATATGCCCTGCAGGCACTCAACATCGACACCTTCGGGCTGGATGAGATAGACAACAAACTGCTGACTACCATCATCGATAAGTTCCGCGGCGGCCCAGTTGGTCTGACGACCATTGCCACCGCGATGAGCGAAGATGCGGGCACAATAGAGGATGTGTATGAACCCTACCTCATCAAGGAGGGCTTCATCAAACGCACCCCGCGAGGACGTGAAGCAACCGAACTGGCCTATCGCCACCTGGGCAAAAGCCTGATACGCAACGGACAAACGGAACTGTTTTAGTTGATAGTTGATAGTTGATAATTGATAGTTGATAATTCTCGTCGCTGTCGCGGCGAGCAGGAAACGAAATAGTATAACGTTGGCGTTGGCGCGAGAACCGAGAGACGGCAAGGGAATGCCGTCTCTACGGGGAGGGCTAGGAGGGGTTCTAAACCGAGAACCAAGAACCGAGAACCAAGAACCGAGAACCGAGAACCGAGAACCGAGGACCGAGGACTGAAATGAACTACAAAGCAATACTGATTGATTGGGACGATACCATAGGCGACTGGAAAGGTGCCGCGGATAAGGCGTTGCGGGACTTGTACGCAGAGTACGGGTTGGGGCATTGGTATGCCGACGAAGCGACCTTCAAGACTGCCTATGAGGCCTATAACAAGGCCCTATGGGAACAATATGGCTGGGGCAAGATAAGCAAACAGTATCTGAAACGGCAGCGTTTTCTGCACCTATTGGAGACCGTCGGCGCCGAGGGTGATACCATAGCGCTCGCCGATGAGATGAGCGAGACCTTCCTGCAACTGACCAATACGTATTTCCGCGTTCTGCCCCACGCAGCCGAGGTGGTGCGCTACCTGGCAGCCCGATACCCGCTGACCATCCTATCGAACGGTTTCAAGGAGGTGCAGTACTATAAGTTTGCCCATTCGGGTCTGCAGGACTGCTTCCGCCACACCATCATATCCGAGGAGGTAGGGATAAACAAGCCTCAGCCTGGTATCTTTGAGTTGGCGCTACGGCTGAACGGCGTCAGTAAAGAGGAGGCTATCATGGTGGGTGACAGTTACACGAGCGACATACAAGGGGCTCAGAATACCGGCATTGACCAGCTCTGGATATGTCCCGATGACCAAGTTCACGATGGCGAGAAAGCCACCTATCGTGTGCCCGACATCATGTCTGTGCAGTCGATACTATGACAAAATGGCAGACTTTCTGCCTTTGGCACGAGATTTGAGAATGGATAATGGAAAAATGGATAATTGATAATTATGGCAAAGAATAAACATACAGAACAAGAAGAGAAGCAAGAGGTGGAGCAAAAAGTAGAACAGAACCCCTGCTCCGAACTGGAGACAAAAGTAGCCGAATTGGAAGAACAGCTCGAGGCCGAGAAGGCAAAGGTAGAAGAGCTGGAGGACCTGAAGCTGAGGCAGATGGCAGAGTTTGACAACTACCGCCGCCGCACCAACAAGGAGAAGCTGGAACTGATGGAGACCGCCGGCGAACGTATCTTTACCGAGATGCTGCCTCTGGTGGATGATATGGAGCGCGCCATGACCGCCGTTAACACATCCGAAGACCTGGCGGCGCTAAAGGAGGGTATGAACCTGATTTATCAGAAGTTCTTGGCTTTCCTGGAGCAGCATAATGTCAAAGCCATCGAGACGCAGGACTGCGATTTCTCGACCGACGAGCATGAGGCTATCACGACCTTTGCCGCCGGTGAGGACAAGAAGGGCAAGATCATCGACTGCACCCAGAAGGGCTACAAATTAGGCGACAAAGTCATCCGCTTCGCGAAAGTCGTGGTTGGCGAATGACCTTCGCCAACAATTGACGATTGGACGATTGACGATTTGACAATTGATTGACAATTGAAGTTCATTTGACAATTTATGACTGCAGATGAATTAAAAAATCGATTTAAGAAATTTTCCATACGTATCATTCGTATGGTTAATAGCATGCCTACTTCAATTGCCGGTATTGCAATTGCTAAACAAATCGTCCGGTCGGGTACCTCGCCGGCTGCAAACTATAGAGCGGCGTGTTTGGCGAAGTCCAATAAGGACTTTTTGAATAAGTTAAAAATGGTGGAAGAGGAGATCGATGAGACAGAACATTGGTTGGAAATAATTATGGATACAGAGCTCTTGCCTATCAATCAAGTTCAAGATGTTTATGATGAGTGCGTTGCCCTAAAACGAATCATCGTACGGTCAATCACAACCATCAAGCAAACCTTAAAAGCAGAAGACTGCTTCTGCGAAAAATAAATTGTTCAATTAAAATAAATCGAACAATAAATCGTTAAATTGTAAATTGTCCAATCGTAAATAGAAAGATGGCAGAGAAGAGAGATTACTATGAGGTGTTGGGCGTGGAGAAAAACGCCAGCGCCGAGGACATAAAGAAAGCGTACCGCAAGTGCGCCATAAAATACCACCCCGACAAGAACCCCGGTGATAAGGAAGCCGAGGAGAAGTTTAAGGAGGCAGCTGAAGCGTACGAGGTACTGAGCGACCCGCAGAAACGTCAACGCTACGACCAGTTTGGTCATGCCGGCGTAGGTGGAGCCGGAGGATTCAGCGGCGGCTTCAGTTCGATGGAGGATGTCTTCCAGCAGTTCGGCGACCTATTCGCCAGCTGGGGCATGGGCAGCGGTTTCTCGTCGTTCTTCGAAGGCGGCAGAGGTGGTGGCGGTCAGCGTATCCGTCGCGGCACCGACCTGCGCGTCAAGGTGCGCGTCACTCTGGAGGATATCAACAACGGCGTGGAGAAGAAAATCAAGGTCCGCAAGCTTGTTCCATGTTCCTACTGTCATGGAACGGGTTCCGCCGACGGCAAACCGGGCGAGACATGCCCGACCTGCAAGGGCAGCGGACGTGTCGTACACACGCAACGCGGTATATTCGGCATGATGCAGGTACAGGACGAGTGCCCCACCTGTCATGGCGAAGGTAAGATTATCAAGAATAAATGCCCCTATTGCCAGGGCGAGGGCGTGGTGCGCGACGAAGAAGTCATCACCATCCAAATCCCCGCCGGTGTGCAGGGCGGCATGCAGATACCAATGCAAGGTAAGGGTAATGCAGCACCCCATGGCGGCGTACCGGGTGACCTGTTGGTACTCATTGAGGAAGAAGAGCACCCCAACCTCATCCGCGAAGGCAACGACTTGGTTTACAACCTGCTACTGGATATGCCGACCGCAGTCTTGGGTGGTCAGGTGATGATACCGACCCTCACGGGCGATGCCAAGATAACCATCACCCCCGGCACACAGCCCGGCAAGGTGCTCCGCATGCGCGGCAAGGGGTTGCCCATCATCGACCAGTACGCCCGCCGTTACGGACAAGGCGACCTGCTGATTAACGTGGGGGTTTACATACCCGAGAAACTCAATAAGGATGAGCGCGCGATGATTGAGAAGCTCAAGAACTCCGACAACGTGCGCCCCGGAGCAGCGGACAAGAATAACTTCTTCAAGAACCTATTCGGGTGATTCGAGCGTGGCGAAATAGGATCACAGTGCTGGCAGTACTTATGAGTGCTGCCATTGCTGTTTATTCGGAGGTACCTATTCAGGAGCCCGTCTTAGGCGGTAATCCCACCGGGATAGCCCCTCTCTATTTTGGTCCGAATGCTTTTCCCATACCCGATATGTTGGACGGCCGCACGGCGACGATGCTTCGTGCCGAACTGGCTGCTGACGGTTACCTCGGGCGAGAGAAAGACTGGACGGCTGATATCTTCGCCCGCATTCGGATTCCGCTCTTTACGAGCCGCGTCAACCTCAGCGTCTGGATGCCCGTCTATGAGTTCTACGGCATCTCGCCCGAGCGGCAGAAGACTTGCCGTCTGCAGGAGCCGGATAGCGTTTACCTGCGGGGCTCCGGAGCCGGTGATGTATATGTATCGACCGATATACACGTCTTTCGCGCCACGACATGGGTACCCGATATTGCTGTGCGCGCGGCAGTCAAGACAGCCAGCGGCGGACAGTTTGGGCGCGCACGCCACTACGACAGTCCGGGTTATTTCTTCGACGTGAGTGCCGGTAAGTCGTTGTATTTGGGCAGTAGCTATCGGGCTATCGGGCGCCGCACACGTCGTTTCCCCTATGATGACAGCCGCGATGCCGCAGTCGAGCTGCGCCTTGCCGGTACGGTGGGATTCCTGTGCTGGCAGACCGACAACGGCCGCCAGAACGATGCCGTCTATTACGGTCTGCAACTGCTCGTCAAGCACGAATGGGTCTCGCTGCGCTGTACCTGGTCGGGCTACGTAGGATGGGAGAACCACGGCGACAAACCTATGAGCGTCAAGGCTACGCTTAGCGGCCATGTAAGCGATTTTGAGCCCTATGTGTCCTACCAATATGGTATCAAGGACTACCCCTTCCAGCAACTCCGTGTCGGGTTGGTCTATAACTTTGATATGCTTGGAACCGTAAAACACAGACGCCCCGGTGAGATATAGAATCCACATACTGACGATCCTGCTCCTCATTGTCTTCTATCCCTCTGTACGGGCAGGCGAGGTGAGCCATACCGCAGCCGACGGTAGCGACAGCGTCCCCGCTGCCTATTTCCGTACATGGTATCACCGCACCGACCTCATCTATTACCTGGAGGCCCTCAATGACCATGTGATTGTCGAAAACCATGCCACCGGTCAGTGGTGGCACCCCGACAGACTCAACATGGCGGTGGCGGGTCTGCCGTGCACGCAGACGACTTATACCATAGACGGTATGCGTGTGGATGACCGCTTTGCGCCGGGCAACACCTTCTTCGTGCCCAATATGCAGCAATATGACTTGCTCATCAACACCCATACCGGTCAACTGCAGTTCACCAGCGATACCGCTGCACGCGACTATGTTCGTGCGCAGTATAACGTGGGTCAAGTGGGCAACGGCGCGCCGGCGGCAGGTACGGCGGCGATCGTCAATATCACCCACCGTACTGCCCAGCAGAGTGCCGCATTTTTCAAACCGGTAACGGCGCGTCGGCATCTGCGCGGCGCCGGTAATGTAGAGGCCGCTTACACCTTTCGCGACAAAGAGGGCAACCCCTATCGACAGCACATCTATGCCGAGTACGGACAGCGGCTCATCACCCGTGAAAACCAACAGGGACTCATAACCGAAGACCCGTACTACAAAGCCGGGTACTACAAGGTGCAGGCTGACGGTCTATTACCGATGAAGCCCAATCGCGTCTTCAGCCGGCTGGGCTACCGACTCAATTTCTCCGGCAAGGAAGACGGAGGGAGCGAGTACCTCTACAACTACAACGAAGTGTTCGACCATAAGAACTACACCGCACAACTATACGTGCAGCGGCAATACCTGACTACCGGTCTGACGTGGGCGACCAACACGGTGCATCATGCCGACCGCGCGTTTAGCCGCAACATACTGGATATCGATGGCGAGAGTTTCTCCCCCTGGGTGGCAGACGGCAAGACGCACGAGTTGAGTTGGAATGTGAACTACGAGCAAGCCGTTTTACCATGGCTTTCGGTACATGTGCGGTCGCTCAACTCGGTGGTGTTCTTCCGCCCCGAGCAAACTACTTTTCGCAACGACATCTATTTCCAATCTCCGATAGCGACGGCTGATACAGCACTATACCGCTACGAATGGACGAGCCGTGCCTTTGCGGGCGGACTGTTGGAGAACACCTTCGGTTTGAATGCGGACTATACCATTTGTCCCCAACTGGACTTGCACGCCCATTTGGATTTTACGGTGGACGGCATGCTCTTAGGCGGCGGTAAGAGTAAGGTCTCGTCCAACTGGCAAGCCGGTATCAGCTTTGACCTGCACCCCTGCCGGTGGTTTCAGATGGGCCTGAGCATCGCACACGAACGCATGCCTTACAACATGGACTATCTGCGCTATTTCTCCGACGACTACATGAATGCGGATGTCTATCTGGCAGGCACGAACATACTATTTGCCACCACCGGCGGCAAATACCACCACTATCGGAAGAACCTGATGCAGACGTCGTATCTCGAGCTGCATATCCCCATACGTTTCATCTTCCGCGACTCACGCGACGGGCAGCATGAGATCGTGCTGCAGAATGCGTACCGCAAGTTCTTCAACGTATGGCATACCTATTACGCAGGCGGTGAGGCTGCTAACGGTTATTATCAGGACTTCAACGGCCTTCAGGTCTATATGACGAACTTGGGCGAGAAGCAGTATGAGGTAGGTACCACACCCGCCTTCGGCCGTAATATATTGATGAATTCGCCCTATTACTTCTCGCAACTGACCCGCTACACCTATACCGGGCGCAAGGTCACGGTGGGTATCAGTTGGCAGTCGATGCAGGCCGCGGGCTATACCGGACTGGGCAATGGTGCCAACAGCAACACGATGGGCGTATTGTCAGAATCGACCGCCAACCCCAATACACTGCATGTAGCCAGCAATACCGATGGTCCTCATCAGGGCGTGGGACGTATGGATCTGGACAAAGGATTTGTGGCGCGGTTCTATTTAGGATATAATATCTGCAAGTGGGTGCAGGCAGGTCTGACTATCAAATGGACAGACGGCAAACCCTTCACCTCCTACCGGTATTACTACGACCGCTCTTCCCGCCAAATGGCACTCATGCCCTGGACCTCACGGGGCACCAATCCTACGGATGGCGACTTCGGTAGAAGACACGGAGCTGTGTATAATATCGACCTACACCTGCAAGGCAAATGGCCGGTCAGGGAAACAACTATGTACCTCAATGTGGAATGCTTTAACCTATGGGACTTCTGTCATGACCTGGCGGAACTGTCCTTCGAACAGGATACCCCAAAAGCTGTCCGGTCGTCAATTATTATGACCGTACCGACCGGCATCCTCGTCACGTATGGGGTGGAACTGTAGATAATGAATAATGAATAATGATTAATGATTATTGAATATTGATGTTGTCACGTATTATCATATTGCTTAAGGCTTACTGCTACTGGCTGCTGTTCTTCCTCGTACAGAAACCTATCTTCATGCTGGTCAACTACCGTATGCTCGGCGAAGTGCATGCGGCCGATTGGTGGCAGGTTATCCTCCACGCCCTCCCCTTGGATGCCAGCGTAGCAGCTTATTTCACTATGCCGTTAGGGCTGCTGCTCATTGTCTTTTGCTGGTGGCGGCAGGAGGATGTCGGCAAGGCACTTCGCGGCTACTCTGTTGCCCTGATTCTGATCGCCCTGCTGACCTTCGTGGCCGACTGCATGACGTTTCCGGCGTGGGGGTACCACTTGGATAAGTCTGTCTTTCAGTACCTGAAGACCCCTGTAGAAGTCATGGCGTGCATGTCTGACTTCCAGTGGTGGACATTCGTCTTTGTACTCGTCATTGGTTTCTTCGTTTGCTGGATAGCCTTTCTGGCGATGTACCTCCCGCTCTTCCGCGGCAAGACGGTTCTGCTCGTTGGCACGCGCGAACGTATCTATACCTCACTCGTGCTGCTTATCCTTACCGCCCTTTTCTTCATTCCTGCGCGCGGTAGCCTCACGACCTCGACCATGAACACCGGCCGAGTCTATTTCTCCGACAATCAGCAACTCAACCTCGCGGCGGTCAATCCGTTATTCAATATCTTTGAGTCGCTTGGCGAGAACACCTTCAATACGGCGAAATACACCTATATGTCCGATGCCGAGAAGGCCTGCGCCTTGTCCGCATTAGGACTACCCCACACCGCTACACCGGCGCAGCATCCGTCTGTTTTGAAATACCAGCGGCCTGATATCATCTTCCTGATTCTGGAGAGTTTTTCTGCCAATGCCCGGGAGGCGATGCCCTGTTTGCAGCAGTTGGCAGCAGAGGGTGTTTATTTTGCCAATGCCTATGCTTCGTCTTACCGCACCGACCGCGGCGTTGTGGCGGCCTTGAGTGCATTTCCCGGGCAACCCACCTCGTCGCTGATGACCGTTCCCGCCAAGTCGCAGCACTTACCCGTACTATCCCTCTCGCTACGCGAAGCAGGCTACCGTCTGAAGTTCTGGTACGGCGGCGATGAAGATTTCACCAATATGCGCTCCTATCTGGTGCATGGCGGATTCCAAGATCGTGTCTGCGATAAGTCTTTCCCTGTCGAGGAACGCCTCTCCAAATGGGGCGCCCACGACCATCTGCTCTTCCAACGCTTGCAGGATGAACTCCTCGCTGAGACTGCTGATACCACCCCTTCGCTGCATGTGGTCCTCACCCTCAGCAGCCATGAGCCCTTCGAGGTGCCTGCCATCCGGCGGAGCGAGAACCCCTATCTGAATTCCATCGCCTATACCGATAGTTGTATAGGTGCCTTAGCGGATGCCCTGCGCGCAAGTGACAGATGGGATAATACGCTACTGGTGCTGGTTGCCGACCATGGTTATCCTTATCCGGGCAATGTGCAGAATTTTGAACCGCGCCGTTATCATATCCCTATGCTCATGGCCGGCGGTGCTGTCAAAGAGGCTGTGCGCGTTGAGACAGTATGCTCGCAGATAGACCTTGTGCCCACTTTGCTTTCGCAGATGGGTATGGATTATTCGGCGTATGGTTTCGGCAAGGATATCCTGGACCCGGCTGCAACGCCCTATGCTTTTTATAGTTTCAACGATGGCTTTGGTCTCATCACCCCGACCGATACCGTTGTCATCGATGCCAAAGCCGACCGCCTGCTTATCGGTTCAGCCGGCGAAAGCGAACAGCAAGCCCGCGCGTATATACAACATGTTATGCAAATAGTGGATAGCTTATGAAAACGATGCTCCATACCCCACTCCGCTTCCTGAATCTTCTGAACTGCGTTGGCATGATCTGGATTCTCTTGACGATGATGTTCCATTTCGTGGAATTACCGCGTTGGTTTATGTACGGCGGGTTGGGACTATTTTTTGCTACATGGCTCGTTGAGTTTGTATGCGAGAAACGTTGGCAAGGCTTCAAACTCCGTTGGCAAAATGGCTATTTCCTGCTTTTCTTTGCCTTTTTCCTCTTGGCGGTATTATACCGTCCGTGGGACACAGATACCCATTTTGAGCGTCTATTGGGTTACCGCTATCCGCTCTTAGGTTTCGGTTTGGTGGGTTTGTTTGGCCTTAATAGTTACTACCGCCTCCGCTGGCTTTTTATCGCTATGTTGGTCATCGCGGTGGGCATAGGGGCATGGATACTCATCCATGTACCTTACCATTCCGATATTCCCTTTTATGCCTGGCAGGAACAATTTGCGGCATACCGCGTGGCGCATGTCAATGCCCATATGGGCTTTAATTTCTACCTGAACGTAGCCTTAGTGGGGACTTGGTTCATTCTGTTCCGCGACCGCATAGGGTTGCCATGGTGGGCATTGGTGTTGGTGGCTCTTAGCGGTTTGTTCTGTCTGGGGTTGCTGCTTATCTCCGAAGGCCGCACCGGTTTTATGATGGGCATGCTACTCACGACCCTATTGCTGACCATCGAATTATTCCGTTGGCGCAAATGGTTGGGAATTGCCCTTATGGCAGCCGGTCTTGCGGGTGCAGGTTGGATGGTAACACACCACAGCCGCGTTAACGAGCATAACTTGCAGACCGAACTTCGGTTTTTATATTGGCGTTCGGCATTTGAATTGATACGCGAGCGTCCGATATTAGGGTATGGCATCAGCCGAGCGCAAGAGGAGTTCTCGGAAGTCAGCATGAAATATGTGGAGGAAGAATGGCGTCGCGCCCAGTGGGAGCCCTACCGCCAGCGACTTGATACGCACAATCAATATATTCAATGTCTCTTGGAAACCGGCATCATAGGACTATTGCTGCTGTTGGCTATGTATATAGGACCGATGATCTTGGATGACAATCATCGCCTCCTAAGCATAACGTTGATGGGAATATGTGCGTTGCAGTCTGTCTTCGACATGTTTGTTACCGGGCAGTTCTGTACGATGTTCTGCGTGCTTACGCTGTTTTGTCTGGTTGTCCCTCACGCCAGCCGCGGCGAAACTCCCGCAGCTTAGTCCATTTGTCCTCCCAGTCATATAGCCATAGGCGTTTACGGTACTTTCTGATTTGCCCCTTGTAGTACTTGCACATAGCGGGATAGAGGTTCATCATCCGCCGAATGTTGCGGGCGATATAGAAGTAGCGCCAAGCGGGGTGAGGGGTATATTGGTGCTTGGTAGGCCCGAGGTAGCGCACGCCGTTACCTAAATGATGGCTGAGGTAGATACGGTTTGTACGGATGACCTGCCAGCCTAATTGGCGTACGTGACAGCAAATCTCATCGTCCACCAAGTCGATAAAGAAATCTTCGCGGAAGCCTCCAGCAGTCTGCCAAGCCTCTAACCGCAGCAGATTCCCCGAACACATAATAACCGGCCGGGGTTCGTATTGCCCGTTTTGGTGGTGTTTCCAAGGGGTACCGTCACAATCATGATAAGGCGAAAAGATAGCGGTCTTCGCCTCGTCGGCATAGGCTGAAGCTTCCTGCATGTAGTCGGTAACGCTCTGTTGGTCCCAACGCGAGTCCTGGTCCATGGTCAGCACCCATTCCATACCTTGCTTTTGGCAATATTCGCATCCGCGGTTGAGGGCAACCGCGATGCCTTGGTTACCATGAAGAGGCAGGTAAATAACCCGGTCCATGCCGTTCAGAAGCGGACTATTATCCTCATCACTATTGTCCACAATAATGGTGAATGCGACCTGTTCGCAGTATAGGCGTACGGCTTCTATCTCTTTTTGGGCGGGGTGGTACCACACCGTTACCGCGGCGGTATTATGTATGTTGGGAGATGCCATTGGTACAAATAATTTGGTTTGCCTCCTGTTTTTGGCGGCAGTAAATCATATTCTCATCGTGGTCATGCCAGTTCTCCAGGTGCCAGATATGATACTGAATCGCCAGGTTACGTAGCGACACTATTTTACATCCGTTACGGAGCATGCGCCATTCGATATCATAATCCTCGCCTGTAGCGGGTAGTGTATAGTTCTCGTCGAATCCGTTGATGGCCATTAAGTCTTTACGCGCCATGGACATATTACTGCCCAACAGGTGTTTCACGGGTCGGCGCAGCCATTCCGCAGCCGAGCAGTAGAATGCTTCTTCCATATAACGGCATCCGCGACGGCTGAACAGGTATGGCCATAGTACGGGTTTCTCGCCCTTCAGCACCCTTTCCGACAACTCTTTATTGAGTTTGATACGTTTGCCGGCCAGTATCACGCCGGGTTGCCGATGGCTGATATGCGCCTCCATAAAGCGCGGATGAAGCACACAATCGCCATCGATGAATACCAGCCAATCGGTACGGGCAGCCAATACGGAGAGGTTCAGTATGCGTTCCTTGCGCCAGCCTAAGTGTTCCTGCGTCAGGTGTTGCATCGGCCAACGCCAGGGATACGAGGCTACCAGTTCGGCCATCTCCGTGGACTGACCATCTTCGGAGATGATTACCTCAAAATCCTGGCAGGTCTGCGCCTCCAGACTTCTCAGAATCGCCCGCAGGTTCTCTGTGTTACGATAAACGGATATAATGAGTGTAGCGAGTGTCATAGGCCGTATTGCGTTTCTGTAAGATTTTGCTTGCGCGTTTGTTGCCAAATCATTAGGTTGCGTTCCCAGTCTTCGGGATTGCGATATGGACGTTCGTGCCAGAGGTGAAGCAGAGGGGTGCGGTAGCGTATCTGCAAACCGGTTATACCGGCATTTTCGAGTCGCTGGCCAAACTCACGGTCTTCGGCGCCATAGCGCATTCGGGTGTCAAAGCCCTTAGCACGCACGATATACTCGCGCCAAGTAGAGGCGTTGCCGCCGTTCCAACTGGCTTTGGTGGGGGTTATCGCATCCATGAGACGGGCAAAGAAGCGATTCGAGGTCAGTTTGCTCATCTTCCAATTCCATGGCAACCCGTTTTCTTTGAGCCAACTGATACGGAAAGCCCGCTGGCTGCGGATATCTTCCTCGCTGAGGCGTTCGCTCAGTTCGCGAGGAATCATTATTGCTCCGCCGGATAGAAAATGTCCTTTGCTGGCATGGAGGTAGTGTTGCCTGAGAAAATCCTTGCGGGGTATCAAGTCCTGGTCCATAAAAACCAAGTAGTCAGCCGTTGAAGCCTCAACGGCTTGGTTGAGTATCGTAGTCTTGCGGAAGCCCTTATCCTCGTGCCAGACATGACAGAGGGGCAACTCATGGCTGTAGTGCTCAATCAGTTTCCGCGTCCGGTCGTCCGAACCGTCATCGGCGATGATAATCTCCTTGGGGCGGAGGTCCTGGCAACGAAGTCCCCAAAAGACCTTTTCCAGATAGCGGGGATTGTTATAGGTGGAGATAATAACCCCTAAACTGAAGGTATCATCCGTGACAAAATGGTCGTGCGCATGATGACGCCAGAAGCGATGGCGGGCTTGCTGAATCCATCGGAGACATTGTTGTTCATTTATACCCCGCTCGTACGCGTAGGTCTCGGCTACTATCTCAAAGAAATCGTTCTTACCCCATAGTCGGCACAGGTTCCGGCACCCGCCTCTCAGGCTGACCTGCCCGAAGTGCATCCGGTTGAGATCCACCAGTTCGAAGTGCCAGCCTTTCTCGTCTTTGTCCAACAGGATATTCCCAGGCGAGAAGTCTTTATGCCTAATCCCCGCATTATGCAGCCGAGCGGCAAAACGCGCAAAGGCGGCTATCAGGTCTTCACGGCCTTGCGTCACGCCGTCACGGAAGAGGTACATAGTCTGCTTTAACTCGCTTTCCAGCGTTATGAGATAGGATTCCGCCAGCAGCCCATTCTTATATTGCAGCAGGTAAGCAACTGGCGTCGGGGTTGCAATACCCATACCGAGTAGCCGGAGGGCATTCTCGTAGGCGCGTTGTGCTTTGGGGCGGCGCAGACAGGTATAGATTAGTTTGTTAAGCCCTCTTGGGGCATGAAATCGTTTGACGCATAGTCGCAACCCCGCCGTATCCATCGTGCGGATGCAGTTTCGATCCTCGTAGATAACTTTGCCTAACCGGTCAAAGTGTTCCGGTAGCGAGTTTACCCATTCGCGGAGGTTCTCGTATTTGGGGTTGAGGATTACTTGCATGGCGGCTTATTTGTTATAGGCTTATTCGTTATAGGCTTGGCGTACGCGTTCGACGATGGAGGTAGGGTCTATATCCATGCAACGGTAGTCGCCCAAACGGCATTTCTTATTGCCATAGACCGAGCATGGACGGCAGTTTAGGTCGCGCTGGATGCAGTCGCTCTCACGCTGCCCGAAGCCCATAAAACCGGCATACGGATGCGTGGCACCCCAGATACTCAAAACCCGCGTGCCGACAAGCGAGGCGAGGTGCATATTACCCGAGTCCATCGTCAGCATCAGCCTTAGCCCACGCATGATGCCTAATTCTTCCGCTAAACTGTGCTTGCCGGCTACGGAGGTCACCCCCGGATAGCGGTTTGCCCACGCGCCAAGTATCTCCTGCTCCTTGCGTCCGCCACCGAACAAGGTAATGGGGATTCCCAGCCCGCTGAGTTGTGCCACGACGCTTTCCATCCGTTCGAGGGGGTAAATCTTGCCTGCATGTGCCGCAAAGGGAGCTATACCGATACCTTCGCCCGGGCTATGCACGGGTTCGGGCAGTAGGATCGTTAGTCCCAATTCGGCAAAGACGTCCGCGTAGCGGAGGGTGTTGTGCCGTAGCTGCGCATGGTGGCCACGGGTCAGGTGCCATTTGTCGCGGCGTCCCTTGTCGATGATGGCGACTTTTGCCCCGCGCAGGCGCATGGCGGTACGGATATAGAGCGAGCGCAGCACGCCGTGCATATCGGCTACAAGGTCGTAGGTACCCAACTCGGAGATGATGTCGTGTAGCGATTGCTTCTTGAGGTCCGCTCCGCGGAAAGTCACGTTCGTCGGCATATCGGCAAAGAGGTCGGCAAAGCGTTGTTGGGACAGCATCGTAAACGATACGTCCGGATGCTGCTCTGCTGCCGCACGCACGATAGGCGCAAGCATGGCTACATCACCCAAGGCTGAAAACCGTATGACCAGAACCCTCTTCATCGATAACCGAAAACCGATAACCGTTACCCTTTCTTCCCATAGAGTACCGGATTCAGACTCGGGTCGTTGTACATCTTCATCTGGCGATAGACCTTCATGATGCGTCGTCCGGCGGCATAGTCCTCGAGCAGTTGGGTGATGGAGGTAGTCATATCCTGCAGTTGCTCGTTCAGTACCGCTAATTTCCGGACGCAGCTGGCATGTTGCTCGGCGCTTACGTCGGTACGGCAGACCTGTTCCTGCATGTGATAAATCTTAATATGCAGGATGCTCAGGCGGTCAATAGCCCAAGCGGGACTCTCGGTATTGATCCGTGCATCGGCCTCAGCCGGTATGTTGTGGAACTGTTCCCAGAAATAGCTGTCAATACGCTCCACCAGGTCCGTACGGTCCTGATTGCTTTTGTCAATACGGCGTTTGAGCGCCAAGGCATCAACAGGATTGATTTCCGGGTCGCGGATGATGTCCTCCAGGTGCCATTGTACGACATCTATCCAGTTCTTGCGGTAGAGGTCGTATTCAATAGTGCCTTCCGGATAAGGATTGGGGCACGGGGTATCCACATGGTTGGTTTTGTGGTAATCCTCCACGGCTTGGTGGAAAATGGCATTACTCCGTTCGGTAAAATTCATATCTGTAGTTTTTGTCATAATTTCGATGGGTTATTTACGCACGCGTATATATAAGGATATACCGATTATCAGGAAGATGAAGTTGGGCAGCCATGCAGCCCAGAATGGCGACATCAGTCCTCCGGCGGAAAACGTTCCGGAAACGGTAGAGAAGAGGATATAGAGTGCCGACAAGACGATACCGATACCCAAGTTCTTACCCATGCCGCCGCGTACTTTACGGCAGCTGAGCACAAAGCCCAGTAGCGTCATGACGAATGCGCCAACAGGCGAAGCATGACGTTTGTGCATCTCCGTCTCGAAGGCCTCGGTATTGGAGGCTCCGCGTTCTATCTGTCGTTCGATATAGCTGCTCAGTTCGGTATTGGTCATCTGTTGCGCCATTTCGGCGGTCAGAAACATCTCCTCGGGCAGGAGGTTAATGACTGTATCCATACGTGCGCCTCGGGTGAGACTCTCGTGCAGGCCATCGAAGTCGCGGCGAACATAGGTCTCGAAATGCCAGTTATAGGCGCTATCATAGACGATGCGGTCTGCCGTTATACGGGTCTTGAGAGTCTTGTCCTCAAATTGCTCGAAGGATGTACGGTAACCCGTTTGGTTGCTCTGACGGAACGTCTCGATATAGAGTATGGTACCGGGTCCGACCTTCATCTGCACGTTACGGGCGTTGTCGCTGGTGAAGTGGTCGATGTATTTGTCGGTAAAATCCAGCAGTTTGCCCGACGCGGGCGGTATAACGTAACCGCCAAGCCAGAAGGTGAAGACAAACAGGATGAATGCCGAAAACATATAGGGCACCAATAGCCTCTGCAGACTCATACCCGTAGCCATCATGGCGATAATCTCGCTATTACCGGCTAACTTGCTGGTAAAGAAAATGACCGAGATGAAGATAAAGAGCTGGCAGAACATGTTGGTGTAGTAGGGGATGAAGTTGATGTAGTAATCCCCGATAATCTCCCGCCAGGTCAGTTGGTACTCGTAGAAATTATCCATTTTCTCCGTGATATCGAATACGATTCCGATACTCAATATCAGCAGAATTGAGAACACAAAGGTTCCCAAAAACTTACGGATAATATACCAATCCAACTTTTTCATTTACCATTTATTCATTTACCATGTACTATTGGGCTATTCGTTACAGTCTTGTTGTAATGCGGGGAGTTATTTCGTCTTTCCAGCTCTTGAAGTCGCCTGCGAGGATATGCCGGCGCGCTTCGCCTACGAGCCATAGGTAGAAGGCGAGGTTGTGTATCGATAGGATCTCAAGGCCTAACATCTCTTCGCTATGAATCAGGTGGCGTACATATGCCCGCGTGTAGGCATGGTCCACATAACTGGTGCCTGCGGGGTCCAGCTCTGTGAAGTCGTCCTCCCATTTCTTGTTGCGCATATTCATCACGCCGTTCTGCGTGAAGATCATACCGTTTCGGCCGTTGCGGGTGGGCATGACGCAGTCGAACATATCGACGCCCCGCTCGATAGCTTCCAGTATATTCCACGGCGTGCCGACGCCCATGAGGTAACGCGGTTTATGTTGCGGCAGGATGTCGTTGACCACCTCAATCATCTCGTACATCACTTCCGTAGGTTCGCCTACCGCCAGTCCGCCTATGGCATAACCGTCACGGTCGAGGTCGCGCAGGCGTTTGGCAGCATCCTGCCTAAGGTCGGTATAGACGCAGCCCTGTACGATGGGGAAGAGATGCTGCCTGTAGCCGTAGGGACACTCCGTGGCGTCAAAGCGGCTGATACAACGGTCTAACCAACGATGGGTGCGCTCCATGGATGAGAGGGCGTATTTCTTGTCCGCCGTACCCGGGCAGCATTCGTCGAATGCCATCATGATGTCGGCACCTATCTCGCGCTCGATATCCATGACGCTTTCGGGTGTGAACATCAGCTTGCGGCCATCGATATGCGAGGAGAACTGTACGCCGTCGTCGGTCATCTTGCGGATGTCGGTCAGCGAGAACACCTGATAGCCGCCCGAGTCGGTCAGGATGGGTCTATCCCAGCCCTCAAAACGATGCAGGCCACCCGCCTTGTGCAGGATTTCCGTTCCGGGACGCAAGTAGAGGTGGTAGGTGTTACCCAGGATGATTTGCGCCCGGATGTCGTCCTTGAGGTCGCGGAACGAGACGCCTTTGACGGAGCCTACCGTACCCACGGGCATGAAAATAGGGGTCTCGATATCGCCGTGGTCGGTATGTACGACTCCTACACGCGCAGCCGTCCGGGTATCCGTATATTTCAGGTCAAAAAAATTCACTTCGTGAAATTTTTAGATTTAAAATTTAAGATTTAAGATTCGGGGAAGATGATTTGCGGTTTGAAGTCCTTGGCTTCGTCGGGCGTCATCAGGGCATAGGCCATGATGATGACAGTATCCCCCACGTGAATGAGGTGAGCAGCCGCTCCGTTCATGCAGATGCAGCGGCTACCGCGTTTGCCGGGGATGGTATATGTCTCCAAGCGGGCGCCGTTGGTCACATCTACCACGCTCACTTTCTCGCCCGCTACGATTCCCGCTTCCTCCATCCATGCTTCGTCAATGGTAATACTGCCCACGTAATTTATGTTGGCCTCCGTCACCTTGACGCGATGAATCTTTGATTTCAGTATTGTCAGTAACATATGTTGGTTTTATTTTTTCTCAATAATTTTTCGGCACGCCTCCTCGGTCAGTTCCTCGGGTTTGGTATTCTTGGGCAGGCGGTAGTTGCCATCCGGGGTCTTGAGGTACAGGCCGTAGCGTCCTTGCATGACGCGTATATCGCCGAACTCGCGTAGCGGTTTGCGGCTATCGTCCTTGGCGGCGATGAGCGCGCGTACGTCGTTTTCGGTAAGGGATGCGGCATCTTTGCCCTTGGGGATGGATACGAACTCGTCCTTGTACTTGATGTAGGGTCCGTATTTGCCCTGGCCCGAGGTTACCTCAACGCCGTCTATTACGGCCACGACCTTGGGTTTGAGTTCCTCAAAGAGGGCGAGTGCTTCCTCCAGCGTGATGGAGAATACCGACTGTCCCTTTTTGAGCGACGCAAAACGCGGTTTGCCGTCCTCGGCATCGCCTATCTGAATGCACGGACCAATCTTGCTGATCTTAGCAATAACGGGTTCGCCCGTCTCGGGTTCCTGACCGAGCAGACGACCATCGACCTTGCCCGAAGGGATCTTCTTGATGAGCGGGTGGAAGGTCTTGTAGAAGGCATCCACGGTATCAACCCATTGGGCCTTGCCTTCGGCGATGGTATCGAAGTTCTCCTCCTCTTTGGCCGTGAAGTCGTAACTCATAATCTCAGGGAAGTTGGCCACCAGGAAGTCGTTGGTGATGCGTCCCAAGTCAGTAGGGAGCAGTTTCTGGCTGTCCTGGCCATACATCTCGCTCTTCGTCTTGTCCGTCAGGCGGCCGCCGGTCATGGTCATAACGTTGTACTCGCGTTTTTTGCCGGGCACGTTGCCACGCTCTACGTACTTGCGCGATTGGATCGTCTCGATGATAGAGGCATAGGTGGACGGGCGTCCGATACCCAACTCCTCCATCTTCTTCACGAGCGAAGCCTCGGTATAGCGGAAGGGTGCCTTGGTAAAGGTCTGCTGGGCGACATACTCGTCGGCTGCCAATTTCTCGCCCTCTTTCATGCGCGGGAGGATGGCCTCAGAGGTCTCTGTCTCATCATCGGTCGATTGCACGTAAGCACGCATGAAACCATCAAACAGTATCGTCTCGCCCGTAGCGACAAAGGTGAAAGGCAGCGAACGGGTCGTCACCTCGATGCGGGTTGTCTCGGTCTCGGCGTCAGCCATCTGCGAAGCCAAGGTGCGCTTGCGGATGAGTTCGTAGAGGCGTTTCTCGTCGCCATTCTGCCCTGCCACTTCTACTCGCAGGTCTGTCGGGCGGATGGCCTCGTGCGCCTCCTGGGCACCTTTGGCCGAGGTGCGGAACTGGCGGGCCTTGTGGTATTTCTCGCCGTACTCGCTTACGATAACGTTCTTGGCGGTACCGATGGCGAGCGAGCTGAGGTTCACGGAGTCGGTACGCATATAGGTAATACGTCCAGCCTCGTAGAGAGCCTGCGCCAGACGCATGGTGCGGCTGACGGGGAACTTCAGTTTGCGCGCAGCCTCCTGTTGCAACGACGATGTCGTAAATGGCGGCGCAGGACTGCGATGCTGCGGCTTGGTGGTAATAGCACTCACGATGAAGGTCTCCTTCTGGCAGTCCTTCAGGTAAGCCATCGCCTCGCTCTTATCCTGGAAACGGTGGTTGAGTTCCGTATGCAGACTCACCTCCTTGCCTTCCTCGTTGAGCCCCGTAAAGACAGCCGTCACGCGATAGGAGGCCTGCTCTTGGAATGCCTCTATCTCGCGTTCGCGCTCCACGATGAGTCGTACAGCTACCGACTGTACCCGACCGGCACTAAGGCCAGTGGTGACCTTGCGCCATAGAATGGGGCTGAGCTCAAAACCGACGATGCGGTCCAGTACGCGTCGTGCCTGCTGGGCGTTGACCAGGTTGTAGTCAATCTGCCGCGGATGGGCAATGGCGTCCAATATAGCTTGCTTGGTTATTTCGTGAAAGACGATACGTTTGGTACGCTCGGGCTTGAGTTGCAGCACCTCCTGCAGGTGCCATGCGATGGCTTCTCCCTCGCGGTCTTCATCGGATGCGAGCCAGACGCAGTCGGCTTTGTCTGCCTCTTTGCGGAGCGTAGCCAGTAGCGCCTCCTTCGATGGATCTATGACGTAATGTGGTTCGTAGTGATGTTCAAAATCGATACCTATACTGTTTTTTCCTTGTCCCTCAATATCGCGTACGTGGCCTTTTGATGACAACACGTGATAGTCCGATCCCAGAAATTTCCCTATGGTCTTTGCCTTCTCAGGGGACTCTACAATAACTAAGTTTTTACTCATATTTTATATATAAGGTGTTCTACTTTTTCCAAATCGGCCGCAAAGGTACTGCTTTTATTTGATATATGCAAATTTTTTTTAGAAAATCGGCCTTTTTGTCCCTTTGCAAGATTGTTTGGCGGTTGCCATGCGGCAGACAAAACCCCGATAAAACCTCGATAAAACCTTGACAAAACCCCGATATGATTTCGGTTCTCGCGCGCGTTCAGCAATCGGGTCGCTATGGTCGATACCGCTACGCTAAATCGACGGGCGACCGATGCTTCCGCTTTCCCCACCGCAACAAGTTGCGTTGGGGGCCCCGTATTCTTGGTTATTGGTTCTCTGTTCTCGATTATGGGAAAAAAAAGACTGCCGTGAAGCAGTCTTGCGAAAAGTCTCAGGATTGGATTTACTGAGCCTCTTCAACGGTAGCCTCAGCGGGAACTTCCTCAGCGGGAACTTCTGTAGCCTGAGCTTCCTGGCAGCAAGCCTTCTGCTCTTCGCAGCATTCTTTCTGCTCGCAGCACTCCGTTTTCTCGCAGCACTCTTTCTGCTCGCTGCACTTGTTGTCAGCCTTCTTGCAGCAACCCATTGCGCAGAGAGCGATGGCTGCAATCAACATCAATTTTTTCATACAGAAACTAATTTTTATGTTGTTATTTTATGTTTGATTCCGTCAAAAGACAGAAATCGAATGCAAAATTACGCTATTTTTTGGATATATGCAAAAAAAATTGTAATTTTGCACGAAATTTTTGAACTTTATGGTAAAAAATACAAAAAAAGACGGCTTTTTGGCTACAAAACTCGGTTTTATAACGCTTAATTTGGTTTTAGCCATCGCGTTGGGTACCCTATTGCTCATCGCGTTGGTTTCGTGGCTGCGTAAATATACCGACCACGATGTGGAAGTTGAGATTCCGCAGATAACGGGTTTGTATCCGGAGGAAGCGGCTGTCTTGCTGCAGAGCACCCAGCTGGAGCTGGAGATAGCCGACTCGACTTTTTCGCACAAAGTGCCGTTGGGCACCATCGTGGAGCAGATACCGCAGGCTGATTCGCATGCCAAACGCGGTCGCAAGGTGTATGCCATAGTCAACGCCAAGACCCGCCAGAAATCGGCCATTCCCGCGCTACACGACATGAGTTACAGGCAGGCGGAGAATAACCTCAGACGGCTGGGATTTGTGGTGGATACCGTCATCTATCAGCCTTCCGAGTTCCGCGACCTGGTGATAGACATCCTCTATAACGACGAGCCTGTGGAACCGGGTACGTACCTGGAGGAGGGTTCCTTGCTGACGCTGGTGGTCGGTACGGGTAAGCGCAGCCAGATGATAGCTGTGCCCGATCTGCGCGGCAGGAATGCGAAGGAAGCACGCCGCATGCTGCTGGAACACCGGTTCACGATGGGCTCGTGCAACTACGACGAACAGCCTACCGAGGAAACTGAAGACCAGTTTGTGGTCTATGACCAGGATCCGGCGGCCGGCAAGCTGTACCTGGAGGGTAGCAGCATCAGCATTCGCCTATCTACCGACCTCGAGAAAACCATTACCGAGGGCAATACCGATGACGAAGAAGACTTCTTCTAAAGTGAAAGAAGTTTAGAGTTTAGAGTTGAGTGTTGAGTGCAGTTGAAAGTTTAGAGTTGAAAGTTGAGTGAATAGTATAGGAAATCGTGAGCGAAGCGAATGAAATAATAGAGCAGGACGAGTTGTTTGAGCGTTGGCGTTGTCAGGTGGATAAGGGCCAGACACCCGTCCGCGTGGATAAGTACCTGGCGGAACATATGTCGGGTACCTCGCGCAACCGCATCCAGACCGCTGCCGATGCCGGCAACGTATGGGTGGACGGCAAACCCGTCAGCAGCAATTACAAGGTCAAACCCCTGCAGATTATCCAGGTTCTGCTGGACCACGAGCCCCACGACTACCATATCGAGCCCGAGGATATTCCGCTCACTATCGTCTATGAGGACGCCGACCTGCTCATCGTGAATAAACCCGCCGGATTGGTCGTTCACCCCGGTCACGGCAACTACGAACACACGCTCCTCAACGCCCTCGCATGGCATTTTACCCACGAACCAAGAACCGAGAACCGATCACCCAAAATCGACATCAACGACCCGCAGATAGGCCTTGTGCATCGTATTGACAAAGATACCAGCGGGCTGCTGCTGGTAGCCAAAACACCGGAGGCGAAGGCAAACCTGGCTAACCAGTTCTTCGTTCACTCGACCGAACGTACCTATAACGCGCTGGTCTGGGGCACTTTTAAGGAAGAGGAAGGCACCATAGAAGGCGCGTTGGCACGCGACACACGCGACCGAACCTGCTACCGCATCTACGACCCCGAGGAAAACCCCAACGCCAAGGAGGCTATTACCCATTGGCGCGTCAAGGAGGCTTTCCCCTATGTAACGCTGGTGGAATGCCGCCTCGAGACCGGCCGCACCCACCAGATACGCGTCCACATGAAGAGCATCGGACACCCGCTCTTCGGCGACGAGAAATACGGGGGCATGGAGATCCTCAAGGGACTCCGTACCCAGAAATACCGCCAGTACATCGAGAACTGCTTCGCCCTCTGTCCGCGTCAGGCGCTACACGCCAAGACCTTAGGATTTACGCACCCGCGCACAGGCGAGCGTATGCATTTCGATAGCGACTGGCCGGAAGATATGTCAAACCTAATCACAAAATGGAGAAATTATGTACCAAATACTTTGGGCTGATGACGAGATAGAACTGCTCAAGCCCTATATCATCTATCTGACCGAAAAAGGCTACGCCGTAACTGCCGTCAAGAGCGGCCAAGATGCCATCGACCGCGTACGCGAAAACCGATTCGATATAGCATTCCTCGACGAACAAATGCCCGGCCTCTCGGGCTTGGAGACGCTGGAGGATATAAAGGCTATCCGACCCGAACTGCCCGTGGTGATGATCACCAAATCCGAGGAAGAGAACCTCATGGAACAGGCTATCGGTCAGCAGATTGCCGACTACCTCATCAAACCCGTCAACCCCACGCAGATACTGATGTGCCTGAAGAAACACATCCATCGCCGCGAGATACTGACCGAGCAGACCAACAAGTCGTACCGCGAGGAGTTCTCCGATATAGCATACCTTATCGACAGCGCCTCCACATGGGACGAGTTCGTCATGGTGCATAAGATTCTCACCAAATGGGATCTGCAGCTCGCTGAGACTGACTCAGGCATGCTATCCATCCTGCGCGACCAACACCAGCAGGCGGAGCAGGCCTTCCGCAAGTTTGTTACGCGCCATTACGAGGACTGGTTCCGCAAGGATGCCGAGCGCCCGATGATGTCGCCCGATGTCATGAAACGCGCCGTGTTCCCCGCCCTCGACAGAGGCGAAAAGGTCTTTGTCGTAGTGGTGGATAACTTCCGTTACGACCAGTGGAAAACCGTTCAGCCGCTCTTGGGCGAACTCTTTACCGTGCAGGATGAACAGGTCTATTGCTCCATCTTGCCCACGGCGACCCAGTACGCCCGTAATGCCATCTTTGCCGGACTCATGCCCCTGCAGATACAGGAGATGTTCCCCAACCTGTGGGTGGATGAGGATGAAGAGGAAGGCAAGAACCTCAACGAGAAAGAACTGCTGCAGAGCCTACTGGAGCGCTACCGACGCAAGGAGACTTTCACCTACTACAAAATCAACGAGAGTGACTTCTGCGAGAAGATTACCGGCCAACTCAAGGGCCTCAAGACCCCGCTGAATGTGGCGGTGGTCAACTTCGTAGATATGCTATCCCACTCGCGCACGGACTCTAAGATGATGAAGGAGCTATGCCCCGACGAGTCAGCATATCGGCGTCTGACAGCCGGCTGGTTTGAGCACTCGCCCCTGTACGGATTCCTGCGCCGTATAGCCGAATTGGGCTACAAACTGGTTCTCACAACCGACCATGGCACGACACGCGTGCAGAATCCCGTGCAGATTATCGGCGACCGCAATACCAATACCAACCTCCGATACAAAGTCGGCAAATCTCTGTCCACACAGGGCAAGAACACCTTTGAGATAACCCGCCCGCAGGAGGTGGGGCTGCCTACGCCCAACGTCTCGTCCAGCTACGTCTTCTGCACCGGGCAGGACTTCTTCGCCTACCCCAACAACTTCAATTACTATGCCCAGTTCTACCGCGATACCTTCCAGCATGGCGGTATATCCATGGACGAGATGCTCATCCCCCTGGTTAGCATGACGCCAAAAGCATGAATTCCGAACGACGACATAGCATCCCTTGGCTGCACCTCTTCCTCATCGCGCTGGTAATTGGGGCGCTGTGGTCTATCTTGTCCCATAATCCCCATGCCCATCGCCGCGCGAAACAGGACTGGGGGCACCGCCTCACCATCATCACCTACAACACCCACCGCATGGGTATGTTCCGCAAACCTGCGGATAATGAAGTGCTGCAATTCTTGCGCAACACCGAGGCGGACATCATCTGCCTGCAGGAGGTGGAAGTCTATAAGGACAACCGCTACCTCACACTCCCCGAACTCAAGCAGGCGATGAGCCGGTGGGAGTACACCTATTTCGATTTCAAGGTCTATAACAGCCGCCGGCAGTTCGGTAATGTCGTCTTCTCGCACTACCCGCTTATCAATAAGAAGACCGTACCCTTCGAGTCCAAAGGCAGTATCTCTTCGCGTTGCGATGTGGTGGTTGATGCCGATACTATTCGTCTGATAGTCAATCACTTGGAGTCCTACCGGCTCGACCGGTCGTTGCTGCAGATTGACTCGCTATTCAGCGCCACGCCTGACCGGCGCGAACAGCTGCGCGAGCGTTTCCGCCGAACCGGACCGACCCGGCGCGAGCAGGCGCATGCCGTCAAGGATGAGGTGGACGCCTCGCCGTATCCCGTCATCCTGACGGGTGATTTCAATGTGCCACCGCTCAGCCGCACCTATTATATCCTCAAGCGAGGCCTGCGTGACTGCTTCCTGGAAACCAGTTTTCTCCGTTACGGCACCACCTACCCCCTTAATGGCGGTTCGGATAATGATACCGATTCTGCGGATGAGGACGACAAGGGCAGTTCGCTCAACTTGGGTGTGCGTATTGATTATATCTTCTGTTCCCGGTCCCTGACGCCCCTTACCTCCGAGGTCATCACTACCGATGCCTCCGACCACTATCCCCTCTGCTGCACCATCGGGTATTAGTTTCTGAGCCTTCCGATTTGATCTTCGAAAGTAAAGAAAAACGCCAACTTCTTTGCCAAATCATGCCTTTTTTACATACATTTGGCAAAAAAGTCCGATAAAAACATCAACTTTTTTGCCAAATCTCACTTTTTATTTGCACATTTGGCAAAAAAGTTGTATCTTTGCAGCGTTTTTTACGAATGTTCCACTATAAAAGTAACAACGATGCTGTTAGGACGAGAAAATGAACAAAAACGCCTGCTCTCTTTATTGGGAAGCGATGAATCTGAGTTTGTAGCCATCTATGGTCGCAGACGTGTTGGAAAAACGTACCTTGTCAGGCAAACATTTGAAGGAAAGTTTGCATTTGAGCACACTGGTTTAAAAGATGGTACCAAAACCGAGCAGTTAGCAGAATTTCGTCTTTCACTCATACGAAGTGGAATGAATGTTATTCCCAAACTGAATAGTTGGTCAGACGCTTTCTTTTACCTGGGGCAGCATTTGGCTTCATTACCGGCAGGGAAAAAAATCGTTTTTATTGATGAACTACCATGGATGGATACAATCGGTAGTCATTTCGTAAGCAACTTAGACCATTTCTGGAATGGTTGGGCAAATATGCGAAATGATATTGTGCTCATTGTTTGCGGTAGTGCTACATCATGGATTATCAGCAAAATTGTAAGGAACCATGGTGGATTACACAACCGACTAACGGCACAGATTTATCTTCGCCCATTTACATTGCATGAGTGTGAGATGTATGCAAGGGCCAGACGACTGGGCATGAACCGACAAAGCATATTAGAGACCTACATGATTTTAGGCGGTATTCCTTACTATTGGCGGCTACTAAATGCCGGAAACTCATGGATGCAAAACATTGACCAATTATTCTTTCAACCGAATGCAGAACTCAAAGATGAGTTCAATGCCTTGTATGCTTCGCTTTTCCGCTCTCCTCAACCATATATTGATGTAGTTACTGCATTAGGTAAGAAAAAAGCGGGAATGACGCGCGAAGAAATCATTCAGTCGTTAGAAACCAAACAAGGCGGAAGACTTTCCTTACTATTAGAAGAATTGGAGCAATGCGATTTTATTCGTTCGTACGCTGCGATTGGCAAGCGCAAGAAAGAAACTATCTTCCAGTTAATTGATAATTTCACGCTGTTCTACTTCAAATTCATGGCTGATGCCAACAAAGCAAACCGCAGCCAATGGCAAATCCTCGCAACCTCACCTACCTATCGCGCATGGAGCGGTTTAGCTTTCGAACGAGTCTGTCTGCAACATGAACGACAGATCTTGTACGCTCTCGGCATTTCCGGAATAGCGTGCAATATATACTCGTGGTTGTTCCGTCCAACAGAGGAGTACCCAGAAGGCGCACAAATTGACTTGCTGATAGACCGAAGTGACCAAATCATTAACCTATGCGAAATCAAGTTCTCTTCCAAACCGTTTCTACTTACCAAAGAGTATGACGAGGAACTGAGGCGTAAGATGAGCATTTTTGAGTACGCTACAAAGACGCGTAAGGGCATTCGAATCGTCATGATCACCTCCTATGGGCTGGTGCAAAACGCTTATGCAAATGACTTCCCAAATCAACTAACGATGGATGATTTGTTTGTCCAATAAGTCTAACTTAGGCATTGGCCGCTTGCATTGGATTGGGGGAAGATAGAATCTGCTACTTACTTTTCCATGAATTCCTTTATCGTAGTACAGATAGCACTTACTTCATCCATTGACAAGTCATAGTACATGGGCAGACGGACAAGGGTATCTGCATAGCGGTCACAATGGGGAAGTTGACGGCCATCGTGTTTGTCGTGATAGAACGGCGAACTATGCAGACTTAGATAATGGAATACCGCCAAGATACCCTTCTCCTTCAGATGCCGGATGAGAGCGGTTCGCGCCTCTAAGGAAGGGAGCGTCAGATAGAACATGTGCGCGTTGTTGGTGGCATAGTCCGGAATATCCGACATGGCAAAACAACCTTTTTCTGCAAGCGGTTTTAGCTGCTCATAGTAGCAGTTCCACAGCTGCTTACGTTTACTCTGTATCTCATCCAGGTTCTCCAGCTGTGCCCATAGGAAAGCGGCATTGATCTCTGCGGGCAGAAAAGACGAGCCCGTATCTACCCAGCCGTATTTATTCACTTCGCCGCGGAAGAACTCCGCGCGGTTGGTGCCCTTCTCCCAGATGATTTCGGCGCGTCGAATGAAGCGTTCGTCGTTGACCACAAGCAGACCACCTTCGCCACCGGCGGTTATATTCTTGGTCTCGTGGAACGAAAACGCAGCCAGATGACCGATGGAGCCTAAGGGCTTTTTCTCCTCCCCTTGTGGGGAGGTCGGGAGGGGTTTCCAATACGAATCTATCGCTTGCGCGGCATCTTCAACCACGAGGAGGTTGTGTTTCTCTGCGATAGACATGATGGCATCCATATCACACGCGACACCTGCATAATGAACCGGCACAATGACTTTCGTCCGTGGTGTGATGAGAGATTCTAATGTCTCGGCATCCAAGTTCGGATTACGGTTCATAGAATCCGCAAAAACCACTTTAGCTCCCTCGCGCAAAAACGCTAACGCTGTACTCACAAATGTATAACTCGGTACAATGACTTCATCGCCGGGCTTTAGGTCGCATAGCATCGCGCACATCTCAAGTGCGTCGGTGCCGGAGGTTGTCAGCAGACTTTTCTTAAATCCATATCGTGACTCAAAGAATTGCTGGCATTTCTTTGTAAACTCTCCGTTTCCGGACAACTTGCCGTTATATACGGCCTGATACATGTAATGCGCCTCCTTACCCGTGAGGTGGGGTTTGTTAAAAGGTGTATGCATAGTATTTGTTATTTTTGAGTTATCTTATATAAAGCATAATGCTCTGATTGATTAATTATTGAATATTGAACTATCATTTCATATTTGTTCAGTAGATAATTTTGTATTTTCTCTACAGTAGTAGCATTCCCTTTTTCGCTAAAAATCACGATATCGTTATTTACAAAATCATCATATCCCAATAAAATATCCTTACTAAGTGGAATATAGGTGAGCCATCCAAGAACAACGGGATGAGCAGGAAAATCTTTTATATGCCATACATCTTCCATAACTATGCCGCAATCAAAATCATACACATAATCATTAGTATGTTGTAACAAATTGCATTGTTCAGCACGCTGTTCTATAGACAAGGCTGTCTCATTATTCTTACATATAGCACTTACATCATAAAAACTCCCAATTATCAGAATGCATCCCAATACACACCATTTCAGTTTATCGAATAATTTATCGTATACATTTGATAAAGATAAAATCAACGCGTAACTTATCGGAAGCAACATACACAAAAACACCCGATCTTTAAGGTATGCATTCATGCTAATAAGTACGAATACCCCCAAGAATATACCAGTAGTCGCCAACACATACCATCTGTAGGAAGACTTTGTATATATTGTAACAAGTAATGCAAGAAATAAAATTATAAGTACCGGAACAAAATAGTTCCTTGATACAACAATATTTTTAAAATGTTTAAGTCTCACTATAAAAGACGGATGATGTAGGGTGTTATAGATATCTCTTACTTTATCCATAGAAAATACTTTTCCATCGCCTATCCCCCATAAAAACATATGATAATCTTCATCATAAGAAATACCCTCTGGCAATTTGTTTTTAGCTCTAAAGAAGTTTGGATTATCGTTAATCTTTCCCCTAAAAAAATTGTATTCTTTAAATTGCTTCCATTCCGGCGTGGAATAAAAAGAATGGTCTATTAATGGACACAATAATACAAGGAGAGCAAGTACTGTAAAAGTAGCTATATGGTTCCTTTGATCTATTATCATTTGAAAAAATAAAGGGGAAAACAGCAAGAGCATCATACATGTAACTTCTATGCGGATTAAGGCAGATATGAAAATGAATAAAAAGGCATATAAGTAATCCCATTTTTTACCATTTAGCAATAGGATACTACCAGCAAAAGCCGATATCCCAGATGTTGTAGTAAATTGAAAGGTTGCTATTATGCGTATCCAAAATAGATACAAAATGACACAGCAACAAATTCTCAGCCATTTGTTAAACTTCTCTGTAGTTATAATCTTGAACGCAATCGTGGTGATACTAATGATTTGAATTATCGCTAATAAAAGAGTGTACCATTCTATCCCATGCGAAATAGTATAAAGTGTTTTTAATAGATAACCTATAATTGCGTTAATAAATACCAAATGGCAGTTTGGTTCTCCTCCATATACACCATTTGCAATCATACACATCATAACATCATCGTTCTCTTCATACCGAATAGGCAATACCCATGACAGAAAAATAAAACCTAAGATATGAATAAGTAAAACGATTCCAAATATGAGCGCGGGGTGCGAATGCTCGATTTGCCCCCCCCTATTAGAGGCATTCGTAACTACAAAACAATTCATAATCAATTCCTTTTACAATAAATCATACTTTGCGTCATATTATAACCAGAATTGGGGTCTGGATTATTTTCTAACTTGTAATAATCGTAAGCATCAGGGAAATCCCAATTCAATTCTGTCATGCGGTTATAGAGGACGATACTATCCCATTCGGAAAATATCATGTATTTAGGACATGGCAGATTCTCCAAGTCATGCAATAAGAATTCTTCTGGTTGCTGGTCATTGGTATATGGTACCGCATCCATAGCTACAACCGTCATTTCATTAAAGCAGAATCCGAGTAAAGTATCTTGTTTCCCTTTATAGCCATAATCAGAAAGAATAGCGTAAACTTCATCATAAAATGCTTTTTGATTGTGATTTAAGTTCATTCGTGCAATAGGTGTCTCGGCATCAAAATGCAATTTTTCTTGTTTAGCGAATAAAAGAGAGTAATTGACTTGACTTAAAAGGCAACAAGCTACGATAGCAAATCCTGCGATAGTATACTTACGCACTTCCGGGCGTGCCTGATAGTACATATAGAAGAGCAATAATCCCCACGGCGTTCCACATGCCATCGCTTTTCCAATGATACTTGTATTTGTGCCAAACACCACTCCAATCGGCAAGATGAATGAGAAAATTATTAACAAGAGTGTTTTGTTATCAAGTGCTTTGTTTCGTAGGTGGTAAGTTAAGAACATGATTGTTTGCCAACACAAAATGCTTGCAATCGTCATACCAGGCTTGACTTGCCACTTATATATTATAAAGAAGCAAATAAGCGCTAATGGTATAGTTAACCAATCTTTGTTGAACTTTTGCTGAAATATTTTGCCAATATACGTTATTCCACATAATAACAAAGTTGTTATCGTTAGATCACGGATGCCAAAGAAGATCACTAAAATTACTCTGGTTAGAGAATGATGCGACGCACGTCCTCCGCCTGTCGTTTGAGTGATTCCTTTTCGTAAGAACTCAAAGCAGTCTTGTAAACTGATTATAAAGAAATGTGTAAGACAAAAACCGAGGGCAAGTCCCAAGATTCCAAATAATGCCGTGCTTAGCAATTTCTTATGACTGTAGCCATCATCCAGAATCAAGAATAATCCGCATAATGCAATAAGCATACATCCAGCCGGCAAATTACATAGGAGAGTAAATGTTGCCACTATTCCGATGAAGGTTACTCCTATGTATCTAATATAAGGCTTGGATATTGCAGAACATAATAAACATAACGAAAAAGCAGCAGTTATCAAGATCAATATGACATCATTCATATTTATCAAATCACCAGGAAGAAGATGAGTCCCTAATAATAAATAGGAAGCTATTAAGGCCAAATATATATGTATTCGTTTCTCTTTGTGACGACGATACACATAAAAGCAAGAGCAGAATATCAGAAATAAAAACGCGATACTCTTTGCCCAGAACCCATATTGACGCAAAGCCAACACATCGTATTGTCTAATGTTGGGCACTAAAGTATTGATGGCGTCTTGCGCTAATGTCAGAGGCTGCGTATCGGCTATTGGCTGATGTGCGAAAACAGATGTGACATAGAAGAACCCTTCATCATACACAGACTGCAAGTTATACGCTAACGCATTATACTCTAATGCGCAGATAGTTGTTAAGGCGAACACTATAAAAGCCCATACAATTGTTAAACTTTTTTGCTTCATATTCATATAAAAAAGATTATTACTCCACTTATTACAATTGCTATTGCAATCCCCTTACGCCAAGTTATTCGCTCGCCAAAAAGGAGAAACGCCAAACATGGCACAAAAAGGTAACTGAGTGATTCGATGACGCTGACCTCTTTGACTTGTACGCCGCGACTCATGCAGAAGATGTTAAGCACCAAACTGCACGCCATGATGCCATAACCACCAATAACCCACGGATTGAGGTATTGTCGCCAAAAGCCCACATAGTTCTTCCGCGCCCCTTGTTTCAAAAGCATCTGTGCACAAGCGGCTGCAAAAACCGATAGTATGACGAGAATGTAGAACATTCTATGTATTATTTGTTATGTGTTATGTTTGTTTTTTCCACAACAAAAAAGCGGTAAACCCGTTTCTATTGGATTTACCGCTTAATATTTTTATACTTCGCTAATTTTCCGAAAGCTGTCCGAAGTTCCTGTCAACTTACAAATTCAATTCCCATTTTTCAAACGAAATAATCACGTTCTTGACGTTGTTATAGTAGAATTGTCTTCATTTTTTTGTTCAGTTTTATCATTAGAGTGGACAAAATTTCTATTTTTTGTCCATTTATGCAAATATTTTGGCAAAATTATTGCGTTTTAAGCATTTTTTCTCTCTTTTTTACTTTTTACGGTAAATCCAATATGTCAAAGGTCAAATTTTATCACAGACACAACGTGTCGTGAATAGCGTTCTGGTCAGTTATAGTCCGACCGGACTTATTCTTTTGCATAGAGCGCGATACCGATCATAATCACGCATGCGCCTATGATATTATGTAGCGTTATTTGTTCGCCAAAAAGCACCCAAGCCAGTAACATAACGAAGATGAGGCTGGTGCCTTTGAACATATAGGCCATACTCAGCTCCACACGCTTCAATATCTGCTGCCAGCAAACGGCATATGCGCCCATTATTCCAATTGCGCCACACAAGCCAAGCCAATAAGGCTTAGACAAAAACGCATGTTGTGCGGCGTATTTTGTAAATAAGGTCACACAAGCATATAGCAGGTTGACGCCAATAAGGGAGGCATATGTGAGTAGTTTCGATAATTTCATTACAGCCACCAATGATAAATAGGTGTGATTGATTGAATTACAAAGCCATTCTTTTCGTACCAACGACAAGCATCTGAATTGGCTTTTTGGGTTGGGACTTCAAGTGTTTTGACTCCTAAATTGAACAAGTAACCATCAAGCGTGGACATAATTTTACCCCCGATGCCCTGATGTTGAGCGTCAGAATCTACTGCTACCAAACCAATATGCCCTACTTCGCCTTGATAGTCAATTGTTATCATTCCTTTGACAGCATTTTGAGCGTTGAGGAAAGTAAGAATCTGCTTGTTGGTGCCTTCTTTCGGGCAGGAATTCTCAATCCAGCGGGTATAGAGACGTTCATAACAGCCTTTTGGGAAACGATTATCTAATTTAAAACGAGAGTAACCGCCACTGACCAAGGCTAAACGATACAAGTCTTCGGACGGAGTGGTCTGCTTAAAGAAAGTTACATCGCTGTATTGCTTGCGTGGCTCACAGGATTTGCTATATAGGATTTTCTCATCTACAAGCCGTGCTCCATTGGCAGTAAAGCCTCTATTGTTGGGATCAAAGATATAGAGCAAATCAAACTGCTGTTTTAGTTCATCGTGTCGGGCGGAAAGGAAATGTGCGTCTTCCCCACTTTGTATATCGGCTCTACCTATCCGCAGCCCGAAGAAATCTGAATCCCATTGTAGTGCACGTATCTCCATTATTCAATATTGCATTTGTCATTAACAATAAATGTTGGGCGCTCTTTGGCTTTCTCGAATAACTTACCAACATAGATACCCACCACTCCAATGAGTGAAATGATAATTCCGCCAAGCAGCCAAAGCGAGATAATCAAGCTGGCAAATCCCATGACTTCAATCAAGCCCATGCAATAGCGAACGATGAAAACAATGCCGACAATGAATGCCGCCAGGGTCACTAACAAACCCATTTGTACCATTAGACGCATGGGTTTATCCGAGAAGGAAATAATGGTGTCAAAAGCCAATTTAAACAAACGACTGAGATTATAGGTAGATTTGCCTTCTGCTCGTTCATCGTGCTGAATCGGCAAATAGGCTTTTCGGAAACCGACCCATTGAATCTGCGTTGGGAAATAACGCATAGCGTCACCCATCGAGAGTACCGCATCGATCACCTTACGGTTATAGATGCCGAAATTGGCGACTGACGCATCTTGCTGGGTCTCTGTCAAATAAGAAAACACCTTGTAAAACATCTTAGACCCCAGTTTTTTAAACCATCCGTGCGAACGTTGAATGCGTTGTGCCAAGACGGATTCATATCCCTCTTGGGCTTTTTTATAGAGGTTGGGGATTTCTTCAGGACGGTCTTGCAGGTCGCAATCCATGACGACGACCCATTCGCCGGTGGCATAAGAAAGACCGGCGGTTATGGCATAATGCTGACCGAAATTACGCGAAAGGTTCAGCCCCTTGACACGCGGGTTGTTCTTGCACGCTGCCTCAATGGCTGCCCATGAGTTATCCGGCGAGGCATCATTAACCAAAATAATCTCGTAGTCATCTGTGATAGTGGAGAGCGCTTCTACATTGCGCCGCACCAATTCGGCAACCATCTTCTCACCGCGATAAACAGGAGAAACAACTGAAAGATGACAACTCGTATCGTGAGTAAACTCAACCGACATGCTTCGACGTGTGTTTCTTATTCGTGGCCGTGGATTCCGCATCAGCCGTTACTTAATAAGAAAAGCGTGGAACCTTATCTGTGCTTATTCTCCTTAACGAGGTTCCTGCAAGACCCTACACACAAGAATAAACAATAACGTCCACGCCGATATGTATAGTACACCGCGTGAGCAGTATAAAATATACACATCCACAGGACGTCTATTGCACTCTCTTGCTTTAGGTGTGTGAAATTTTGCAGGATTTCGTCAAGCCAAAACAAGCGTCAATAAACGCCTTCTATTTATGTCAGCAATGCCCCACTAATCGGTTTGTTAGGAGGTTTACCCCACCCTCTCGCCCCGGCGTGATTCATTACAAGGTGCAAATATACGACAAAAATTGCACATACGCAAATTTTCGAAACATTTTTTGCAAAAATAGAGTGAACACTCTATATTTTGACGTGAATGAGGGCGTTTATGCTTGCATAAGGACGCCTTCATCCACGGCGAAATAGGGGGCGTAGCCCTTTTGCAGAAAGGTTTCGGAAATGGGGAACAGTATGTCCCGCAGGACGCGAATGTACTTTCGAAGGGGCCCCCATTTATGGGGTAGTATGTCGAAGGTACGACAAAAATTGCACATACGCAAATTTTCGAAAACTTTTTTGCAAAAATAGAGTGAACACTCTATATTTTATCCGACGGAAGGGGTGCTCATGCTTGCATGAAGGCACCTCTTATGGCGGATAAAAGTAGGGCTTCAGCCTTTTTGCAAAAAGGTTTCGGAAATGGGGAACAGTATAGTATTTCGTTGCCTGCTCGTCGCAACAGCGACGAGAAACAATTCTCACTTCTTGTAAACCGCATAACCATACGCCGGCAGCGTGGCTTTCTCTGCCAGCGTGACCGTCTCGCCGGTCAGCAGATCAGTAACAGTCTTGCCCACGTAATCCGCCGGATAGGTAATCTCACGAGAACTGTTGACGGTATTGCAAATAACCAATAACGCTGCATCGCCCTTTACGTACTCAATATACGGAACATCATCCACCAGCGTACCCGTCTTTTGTTCGCCCGTACGGAGGTACGCCGAGGCAATATAAGCCTGATTGAGCGCAATCATTTTCTTGGTGACAGGTTTACTCTTCGAGAACGAGAGTATCTTATAGTCGAAGAAGTTGATTTTAGCCATATGACCTATCTCCTGCGAGGAATAAATCATCGGGATACCGCCCAAGAAAGAAGTCAGGCAGAAAGCTGACAACTCGCCTTCGGCATTGGTATAGAACTCCGAGGGCGCATTCTCCGCCGAGGCGTCATGCGAGGTAACATAACGCATCCTCTCCTTGCCTTCGGGTGTGGTGTTATACTCGTTTTTGGAGATGGTAAGCAACTGCTTGAAGGTCTTGTTGCCGGCATAGAGTTGCTGTATTCCCGCCAGATAATTCCAGCTGTAGAGCAGGTCAAAACCGGCATTATAATACGCGTACTTGCTGGTCTCGGCGATGAAGAGCGCTCCGGGTCGTGCGTCACGGACAGCATTGGTAGCCATCTGCCAGAAATCAGTCGGCACGCCGTGGGCGTAGTCGCAACGGAAGCCATCCACGCCAAACTCGTTGACCCAGTAGAGCATACAGTCGCGCATGGTGTCGCAGACCGCCTGCACCGAGTAATCCAGGAACGTGACATCATTCCATCCGCGTTCGTCGGCTGTCTCGGCTTCCTGATACCAGTCGGGGTGGCGGCTTACCCAGCCATGGTCCCACGCGGTATGGTTGGCCACCCAGTCGAGGATAACCCGCATACCACGCCCGTGGGCATCGTTGATGAGGGCGCGGAGGTCGTCTTTCGTACCAAAAGCAGACTCTATGGCGCAGAAGTCGCGAATGCAATAGGGCGAACCTACACTACTAACCCTTCCGCGCGGGTGGATGGGCATCAGCCACAGCACATTAACCCCCATCTCCTGCAGAACGGGCAGATATGCCTGAATGGTATTGAATGCCTTCTGTTGGGAAAAGAGGCGCTCGTTGCACTCATAGATAATCGTGGTGTTCGCCTTAACGGTATCAACGGGCTCCGGAGTCGGTTCATCGGGTTTCTGAGCCGTGCTGCAAGCTGTCAGCAGCACCAGCAGGATGGGCAATAATTGTTTCATTGTGTTATTTAAACTTTAATTTTGGGCACAAAAGTACAACTTTTATTTGAAATATGCAAATATTTTGTCAAAAAAAAGAAAAATATTCATTCGCTAAAAACCGAACACCAACCATACCGCCAGCACCAGACAGACCGCAGCCAGAATGTGGTTCCACTGGATGTGCATATGGAAGGCCAGAACGGAGAAGATGATGAAGACGATGAGTGTGATCACCTCCTGGATAACCTTCAGTTGCATGAGCGAGAACGGTCCGCCGTTGCCCGCAAAACCAATACGGTTTGCCGGCACCTGCAGGCAGTATTCAAAGAATGCGATGCCCCAACTCAGCGCTATCACGCCGATAAGGGGCAGTGACTTGAACCACGAGAACTCGGCCATCTTCAGATGACCATACCAAGCCAAAGTCATAAAGACATTGGAGCAAACGAGAAGAAGTATTGTATAAAATCCGTTCATAGTAATTTACGATTGGGTTTAATTTACGATTTGCCGGGGGAGGTAGTCTGATTTTACATTCTGCATCGCGTTCCATAGCGAGGAACGGATGTCGGGGTTGAGTCTCTCCAGCTCGGCAAAAAGCTGCCTTATCTCCGTGCGCGACGAGGCATGCTCATAGGGGCAGAGGACCTTCTGCTTTTGGTACGCACGCAGTTCGGCATAGCGCCGGATGTCCGATTCGTCAATAAGGCATAGCGGCCGGATATGCGCCAGGGGCATCTTGGCTAACTGAAGCATAGGCGGCATGGTGGCAAACGACCCTTGGAAGGTGAGATTCATCAGCAGGGTATGCAGAATATCGTCGCGGTGGTGCCCCAAGGCGATCTTGTTGCAGCCCAACTCTTGCGCCAGATCCAGCAACGCCTTGCGACGATACCAGGCACAGAGAAAGCAAGGGTCTTTTGCCCTCTGGTGCTCGCCGTTCGTCGTTGGGCGTTCGATCGCGGTATCCCGCACGATAAATGGCACACCCGCCTCACGGCAGAAGTCCGCCAAGTACGATAGGTCTGACTGATAATTACGTTCCCGCACGCGCACATGAACCGCCGTCACCCGAATCTTGGGCACAAAGATCCGTTGCTGACGACCCAAGAGCTCCGTCAGTAAGAGGGAGTCCTTACCGCCCGAGAGGCCTACCAAAACATGGTCGCCGTCCGCCAGCAAACCATACTGCTGGCATGCCTGATGAAAACGCCGAAACAGGCGCTCACACAACCGTTCCTGTTCTATCTGGAGTGATGTCTTTTCCATTTGGGGTGCAAAAGTACAAAAAAATAATGAATAATGAATAAGGAATAAGGAATATTTTTCTTTTTTTTACGAAATATTTGTATATTTCAAAAAAAAGTCGTACCTTTGTGCCCTAAAAACAAAAGTTTATCTAAAACAATGAAACGACTCGTATCTATCTTCGTGATTTGCCTTATGGCACTCACTTTGCATGCGCAACGCTGCGCCGTCATGGACTTCAATGCTGCCAACGGCGTTTCGCAAATTGACATCGATGGCCTCTCGGCTATCTTTGCCACGTATTTTACTCCCGAAGGCTATACGGCTGTTGACCGTCTCACCATCGACCGGGCCCTCGCCGAAGAAGGCTACCAACGCAACCGCATGAGCGAAAAGGAAGCCCTCTCTATCGGTAAGAAACTGCAGGCATCCAAGGTCGTTGTCGGCAACATTAAGATGCAGAAAAAGCTGTACATCGTTTCCGCACGCGTGATGGATGTCATGACCGGCGAGATGCGCATCGAGAGCGAGGTTACCTTTGACGCTGCCAACTATCGTACGTCTATGCAGGAATTAGCAATGCGCCTGAGCCGGAATATCGCACTCCCCGCCGGCTATGTTGACCTCGGGCTGCCCAGCGGAACACTCTGGAAGGACAAAAACGAAGACAACCACTTCTATTCCTACGAAGACATCGTCGCCAAATACGGCAACGACCTGCCCACCAAGGAGCAGTTTGACGAACTCCGCTCACTCTGCACGTGGACATGGATCGGGTTCGGATACAAGGTTGTCGGACCCAACGGCAGCGAAATCATCTTCCCCTCAGCAGGGTACCGACATTGCGACGGAACCATCCACTACGAGGGCGCCTACGGCAACTACTGGTCGCAAACACTGAACAGCGAAGACGAAGCCTGGTTCCTGTACATGGACCTCGACGAAGCACGCGTCTATAGCGGCGAGAACTGCAACGGCCGTTCCGCACGACTTGTCAAGAAACAATAGACATTTGAAATAAGATTTAAAATTTAAAATTATATACCATGAAAAAACTAATCGAATGCGTACCCAATTTCTCAGAGGGTCGCAATAAGGAAGTCATTGACCAAATCGTAGCCGAAATAGCAGCCACAGAGCTCAACGGCGAAGGGGTAAAAGTGCTGGATGTCGATCCGGGTGAAGCTACCAACCGTACAGTTGTCACCTTTGTCGGCACACCCGAAGTGGTGGTGGAAGCCGCCTTCCGCGGGGCTAAGAAAGCCGGCGAACTCATTGATATGCGTCAGCACCACGGCGCCCATCCGCGTAGCGGTGCCACCGATGTATGCCCGCTGATTCCCGTAGCCGGCATCACCTTGGAGGAATGCGCCGAACTGGCACGCGCACTCGCCAAACGCATCTACGAAGAGCTGGGGATCCCCTGCTACTGCTACGAAGCCGCTGCCTTTACACCCGAGAGACGCAACCTGGCTGTCTGCCGCCAGGGCGAGTATGAGGCGCTGCCCGAAAAAATGAAGGACCCCGCACGCCGGCCGGACTTCGGACCCGATACATACAACGAGCGAACGGCACAAGCCGGTGCAACCAATGTGGGCGCGCGCAATTTCCTCATCGCCGTGAACTTCAACCTCAATACCACCTCTACACGCCGCGCCATGGCCGTCGCTTTCGACGTGCGCGAGAAAGGCCGTAAGGCACGCGAAGGAGGCAAACTGACCGGCAAAATACTACGCGACGAGAAAGGCGAGGAAATCTGGATCCCCGGTACGCTCAAGGGTTGCAAAGCAATCGGCTGGTATATCGACGAATACGGCATCGCTCAGGTATCGATGAACATTACCGACATTAACGTCACCCCGCTGCATATGGCCTTTGAGGAGGTATGCCGCGCTGCCGCAGCACGCGGTATGCGCGTCACCGGCGCCGAGATCGTCGGCCTCGTCCCCAAATGCGCCCTCATCGATGCCGGCAAATACTACCTCACCCGCCAGCAACGCTCACTCGGTATCAGCGAAGAGGAGATTATCCGCATGGCTGTCAAATCCATGGGACTGGACGAACTGAAGCCCTTCAACCCCAAGGAGAAAGTCATCGAATACATGATTGAGGACGAGAAAGAACTCGCCGCCAAGGAGCGTCTGATCCGCATGACCTGCAAGGGTTTTGCCAATGAGACCGCCAGCGAGTCGCCCGCACCCGGTGGTGGCTCCATCTCCGCCTATATGGGGGCCCTGGGCGCCGCGCTGGGCACCATGGTTGCCAACCTCAGCTCGCACAAACGCGGTTGGGACGAACGCTGGGAAGAGTTCTCTAAGGTAGCCGAAGAAGGCCAAACCGTCATGAACGAACTGCTCGCCCTCGTGGACGAAGATACCGCTTCTTTCAACAAGATCATGGATGTATTCGCCATGCCGAAAGGCACCGACGAGGAGAAAGCCGCCCGCGCCGAAGCCATGGAGGCCGCCACGCTCTACGCTACCCAAGTGCCCCTGCGCACCATGAAGGCCGCCATGCGCGCCATGCCCGTCATCCGTGCTATGGCCGAGAAAGGCAACCCCGCCAGCGCCAGTGATGCCGGCGTAGGTGCACTCGCAGCACGCGCTGCCGTCCGTGGCGCAGACATGAACGTCCGCATCAATGCCGCCGGACTCAAAGACCGCGCTACTGCGGAACGCCTCATTGCCGAAGCCGCCGAACTCGTCCGCCAAGCCGAACAAGCCGAAACGGAGATCCTCAACTTCGTCAATGCCAATATCAATAAGTAATACTTTCAACACCAATATCAATAAGTATTACTTTCAAACTGGCAAATAATACCTTATTATAGTAATGACTGCTGCCGAAAGACAAGCATTATTCCTACTCTACGACGCACCCGACTGCACCGCACAGGTGCAAGTCGTGGTGCGCGACGAGACAATCTGGATGACTCAGAAAGCGATGGCGACATTGTTTGATGTCAATGTGCCCGCCATTAGTAAGCATCTCAAGAACATTTTTGAGAGCAGAGAACTAAACGAACAAGTGGTTGTTTCCAAAATGGAAATAGCCACTCAACATGGCGCTATTCCAGGAAAAACGCAAAGCATAGAAACGAATTTCTACAACCTCGATGCCATCATTTCTTTCGGCTAACGCGTCAAGCATCGAGTCTCACTCGGCAAAAAGACGGCAAAAAGATGGCAACGACACGGCATCGACGGCTAATGTCTTACCGAGGTCGAAATAAGAAACAACTAAAACACAACCCTGAAAATGGCAAAGGCTGACTTAAATGTATCCTTGGACAAATTGTCCGGCAAAATATATGGCGACAGCGATGTGTACATTGCTCATCGATACGGCAAAACAGTCGTAAGCCACTACCCGCGCTTTCGGGATGTGTCCAAGTTCACGCCGCGACAACGTGAACTCAACTCCTCCTTTGCCCAACGATCCAAGCAAGCCAAACTCGAACTTGCTGACCCCGCACGGCACGACTATTGGCAACAACGCTACGATGACTACAAAGCCAAGGCCAAACCCTCCGACAAATACTATTTCACGCTCCGCGGATTCGTAATCGCTCAATTGGCAAAAGAAAATCAACAAGTAAATCCATAAAAAACTATATATCATGAACGCATTTCAACAAGAGATTTTGGCAGGTATTCCTGCCGAATTGCCGGAAGTCAAACCTTACGACCCGGCTATTAACCATGCGCCTAAGCGCAAAGACATCCTCACCGACGAGGAGAAAGTGCTCGCCCTGAAGAACGCCCTGCGTTACTTCGCCCCAAAGCACCATGCCGTTCTCGCGCCCGAGTTTGCCGAAGAACTGCGTAAGTACGGACGCATCTATATGTACCGCTTCCGCCCGTCGTACGAGATGTATGCCCGCCCGATAAACGAATACCCCGCTAAGTCGCGTCAGGCAGCTGCCATCATGGCGATGATACAGAACAACCTCGACCCCCGCGTAGCGCAACACCCGCACGAATTAATTATCTATGGGGGGAATGGTGCCATCTTCCAGAACTGGGCTCAATACCGCCTGACGATGCAATACCTGGCTACGATGACCGACGAGCAGACACTCGCGATGTATTCCGGTCTGCCCATGGGACTCTTCCCCAGCCACAAAGACGCGCCCCGCGTCGTGGTAACCAACGGCATGGTCATCCCCAACTACTCCAGCCAGGACCACTGGGAGCGATTCAATGCCCTCGGCGTGTCGCAATACGGCCAGATGACCGCCGGTTCCTACATGTACATCGGTCCCCAAGGCATCGTTCACGGTACGACCATCACGGTGATGAACGCTGCCCGCAAACAACTGCGCAAACGCGGCCTCAGCGGTAGCCTGGAGGAGCGGAAAGGTATGCTCTTTGTAACAGCCGGACTGGGTGGTATGTCGGGTGCTCAACCCAAGGCCGGTAACATCGCCGGCGTGGTAAGCGTCACAGCTGAAATCAATCCGCTGGCAGCCGAGAAACGTCACGAGCAAGGTTGGGTGGACGAACTGCACTACGACCTCGACGAGCTCATCGCCCGTATCCGAAAGGCGCAAGCTGCCAAGGAAATCGTCTCGCTGGCTTATGTCGGCAATATTGTGGATCTCTGGGAGCGTCTCGCCGACGAGAACTACCCCGTGGATCTCGGGTCCGACCAGACCTCGCTGCATAACCCCTGGGCTGGCGGTTACTACCCCGTAGGTTACAGCCTCGAGGAATCGAAAAAGATGATGGCAGAAGAACCCGAACAATTCAAGGAAGCCGTGCGCGCATCCCTGCGTCGCCATGTGGCTGCCATCAACCGCCTCAGCGAACGCGGTATGTACTTCTTCGACTACGGTAACGCCTTCCTGCTGGAAAGCTCACGAGCCGGAGCAGATGTCATGAAGCAAGACGGCACCTTCCGCTATCCCTCGTACGTACAGGATATCATGGGGCCGATGTTCTTCGACTACGGATTTGGTCCCTTCCGCTGGGTATGCATGTCTGAGGACCCGAAAGACCTGCAGAAGTCTGACGAACTGGCCGTCAAAGTCCTCAGCGAAATCGTCAAGGACGCACCCGAAGAGATTCAAGGCCAGATGCACGATAATATCCACTGGATAGAAGAAGCCGGACGCAACAAACTGGTGGTCGGTTCACAAGCTCGAATCCTCTACGCCGACTGCGAAGGCCGCACCAAGATTGCGCTTGCCTTCAACGATGCCATCCGTCGCGGCGAAATAACAGCTCCCATCGTTTTGGGACGTGACCACCACGATGTATCCGGTACCGATTCGCCCTTCCGCGAGACAAGCAATATCTACGACGGCAGTCAGTTTACCGCGGACATGGCGATTCAGAATGTGATTGGCGATGGTTTCCGCGGCGCCACATGGGTCAGCATCCACAACGGCGGCGGTGTCGGTTGGGGCGAAGTCATCAACGGCGGTTTCGGTATGGTCATCGACGGTAGCGAAGACAGCGAACGACATATCAAGAACATGCTCTTCTGGGACGTGAACAATGGTATCGCACGCCGCAGTTGGGCTCGCAACGAAGGTGCCAACCATGCTATCCTCCGCGAGATGAATCGCACACCCGAACTGCGCGTCACCATCCCCAATTTGGCGGACGATACCCTCGTGCGCAATGCACTAAAAAAATAAATCGTAAATAAATTGTTAAATAAATTGTTAAATTGTAAATTGTCAAATCGTAAATAGCCTTATGCATACAATAAGCCATGAAAGACTGACGATTGAACGCGTCAAAGAAATACTCAATAACCACGAACAACTGCAACTCGGCGATGATGCCATCGCTGCTATCGAGAAATGCCGTAAGTACCTGGACAGCAAGATGGGCGACATCGGCCGTCCCGTCTATGGCGTTACCACCGGTTTCGGTTCGCTGTGTAACATATCCATTCCCGCCGAGGAATTGAGTCAGTTGCAGCACAACCTCGTTATGTCGCACGCCTGCGGCATGGGCGAAGAGGTTCGGCCTGAGATTGTTAAAATCATGCTCCTGCTGAAGGCGCAGTCTCTCAGCTACGGGCACTCCGGCTCGCAGTTAGTGACCGTACAACGCCTCATCGATATGTTCAACAACGACATCCTGCCCGTTGTTTACCAACAAGGCTCCCTGGGCGCCTCGGGCGACCTGGCTCCACTAGCACACCTCAGCCTGCCCCTCATCAGCATGGGCGAAGTGTACTACAAAGGGCAGCGCCGCAAGAGCGAGGATGTATGGAAAGAAATGGGTTGGGAACCCATCTGCCTGCAGTCCAAGGAAGGTCTGGCGCTGCTGAACGGCACGCAGTTCATGTCGGCAAATGCGGTCTGGTCGCTGATTCAGGCGGAACGACTCAGCAAATGGGCAGATATGATTGGTGCTATCTCGCTGGAGGCTTTCGACGGACGTATTGAGCCCTTCTATCCCCATAGTCATCGTCTGCGCGCACAGCCCGGACAACTCGTGACAGCCAATCGTTTTACCGAACTGTTAGAAGGCAGCGAACTCATCACCCGTAAGAAAGAGCATGTACAAGACCCCTACTCCTTCCGCTGCATCCCACAGGTACACGGAGCTGTAAAAGACACTATTGCACATGTGCATGGCGTCATTGAGAACGAGATTAACTCCGCTACCGATAACCCCAACATCTTCCCCGACGAAGATATGATTATCTCTGCCGGTAATTTCCACGGCGAACCCATCGCCATTCCCATGGATATGTTGGCTATCGGCCTCAATGAGCTCGCCTCCATCTCCGAAAGACGTATCTACAAACTCATCTCCGGCCAACGCAACCTGCCCTCGTTCCTGGTAGCCAAGCCCGGTCTGAACAGCGGTTTCATGATTCCGCAGTACACCGCCGCCAGCATCGTAAGCCAGTCTAAGGGACTCTGCTGGCCCGCTTCTTGCGACTCCATTCCTTCATCTCAGGGACAGGAAGACCACGTATCAATGGGGGCCAACGCTGCCACCAAACTGGTTCGGCTGGTAGAGAACACCGAGTCGGTATTGGGTATCGAATTGATGAATGCCGTTCAGGCACTCGAGTTCCGCCGCCCCGCCAAGTCATCACCTAAACTGGAGAAGATCGTTGCAGAGTACCGCAAGGTGGTTCCATTTATCTATGTCGATCGTTATATGCACCCCCTGATGGTGGCAAGTAAAGAGTTTATCCGCCGTGAAGACCTGTATTAAGAATATACGCGAAATCATCGGCATCGTTCCTCAAGGCATCCTGCGCAAGCAGGGTGCTGAGATGAACGAGACCGGCACGCTCAGCAACGCCTGGCTACTCATCGACGCAGACCGTATCGCTGCCTTTCGTACCATGGACCGGATGCCACAAGATGCCGATGAGTATCTCGATGCCGAGGGCGGACTGGTGATGCCGTCGTTCTGCGACTCACATACCCATATCGTGTATGCCGGCTCGCGCGAAGGTGAGTTCCTCGATAAAATCAATGGCCTTTCGTACGAAGAAATCGCCCGCAGGGGTGGCGGTATTCTGAACTCCTCCGACCGACTGCACGAGACCGACGAGGACGAACTATACAGCCAATCCATGCAGCGCGTCAACGAGATGATTGCCAAAGGAAGCGGCGCCATTGAGATAAAGAGCGGGTACGGCTTACGTACCGAAGACGAACTGAAGATGCTACGCGTCATTAGGCGTATCCGGGAAAATAGCCCCGCACTCATCCGCGCTACTTTCCTCGGTGCACATGCCATCGGACGAGGGTACGAACATGAGCAATACGTCCGTTTGGTCTGCGATGAGATGATTCCGCAGGTCGCCCAAGAACATTTGGCAGATTTCGTGGACGTCTTCTGCGACGAGGGATTCTTCACCGTTGAGGACACCGACCGCATCCTTACGGCCGGGGCGAAATACGGACTTAGACCCAAGATTCACGCCAACGAACTGGCGGTCAGCGGTGGCGTACAGATAGGCGTGAAGCATAAGGCGCTCAGTGTGGACCACCTTGAAAAGACCACCGACAACGAGATAGAAGCCCTCTTAGGCTCCGACACCATGCCAACGATGCTGCCCGGCTCGTCATTCTTCCTGGGGCTGCCATACGGCAGAGCCAAAGAGTTCATCGCAGCCGGACTGGGCGTAGCACTCGCCAGCGACTACAACCCGGGCTCGTCGCCCAGCGGAGATATGCGTTTTGTCATGGCGATGGGATGCATACGCATGCGACTCACCACCATACAGGCACTCAACGCCGTGACACTCAACGCCGCCTATGCCATGGGCGTGAGCGATGAGGTCGGCTCAATCACCGTCGGCAAACGCGCCAACATCATCGTCACAAAGCCACTTGCGAACTTTACCATGATACCTTACATGTATCAGACACCCTTTATCAAACATATTTTCCTCAGCGGAAAATCTGTTTGTAATTGACAATTGATAGTTGATATTGAATATGATTTTTGACGGAAAGAAATTAGCGGAGGAAGTGAAGGCTTCGCTTCGCGACAGAATAGCTGAATTAGGCAAACAATATGGCCGAGTGCCTTGCCTCAGCGTGCTGCTGGTGGGCGATGACTACGGCAGTCAGCGCTATGTAGCCTCCTGCGAGAAAAACGCAGCACTCATCGGTATGACCTGCCGCGTGGTGCGCATGGAGGGCGATAGTTCCGAAGATGACGTACTTCGCGCGGTTGAAACGCTCAATGCAGACAACACAGTTGACGGTATCCTCATTCAGATGCCGCTTCCCAAACAGGTGTCACAAGCAAAGGTAGTCGCTACGCTGAACCCCGCAAAAGATGTGGACGGCGTAACGGACACCAATGTAGCGCAACTCTGGAAACAGAAACGCAGCGACTATGCTCGTTTCTGCGTTCCGTGTACACCACGTAGCGCCATGCGGATACTGGAAGCCGCGGGCATCAATCCTGACGGATGCAACGCCGTCGTTGTCGGACGCAGTAATATTGTAGGACTGCCCGTAACCAAACTGCTGATGAATCAGAACGCAACCGTCACCGTGGCGCACAGCCACACCAAAGACTTGCCGGCTCTCCTTCGCGGTGCAGACATCATCGTGGCGGCTATCGGTCAGCCGAAATTCATCACAGCAGAAATGGTATCGGAGGGTGCCGTCATCGTGGACGTTGGCATCAACAGCGACCCCGATACCGGCAAGATGTGCGGCGATGTGGACTTTGAACATGTAGCCGACAAGTGTAGCCTCATCACTCCCGTTCCCGGAGGTGTCGGTCCGCTGACCATCTGCTCACTTATGGAGAACACCATAGACTGCTTTTTGCGCCAAAAGCAGGCAAATTAAAAATGGAAAATTGAAAGATGGAAACTTATTTTGAAGAACTGCCGATAGCCATTACGGTATCAGACCTCGAGGGCAATATTGTGGACATGAATCAGCGCTCGGCGGATGTCAATTCGCACGGCGAGAAAATTATCGGCCGTAACCTCTACGACTGCCACCCTCCACGCGCTGCAGAGATTCTTCGCAGCCTTTACCGCGAAGAAAAGAAAAACGTCTATACCATTGAGAAGAACGGAGTGAAAAAACTCATCTATCAGGTTCCCTGGTACAAAGACGGCAAGTTTAGCGGTCTAATGGAGCTGTCCATGGAAATTCCATTCGAGATGCCCCATTACGTCCGCCATCCCGCCCCCGAATCATGATTCTGTAGAAGAATCTCAGCGCAAAACATAGGTCTTGCGTAGCGACTCGAACGCATCGGGTTCCGCTTTCAATTGGCGGCTGATGCGCTCGAGCCAATCTTTGCCCGTATCGCCATTGGAAGCGGTCACCGGAATGCTCAATCTCGGCAGGCCGAACGCCTCAGCAATACGGTCCAAACACATCTGGGTGGCATTGCGTTTGCCCTCCAACGAGTAACCCGCTATATGCATCGAGGCACGCCAGGCATGCGCGAGAGTCTGCTTATCAATAGTAGGCTCATTCTCCCAGGTATCAATGACACAGTTGCGTTTGGCCATACGAATGGCCGCTTCGTCAACTACCCCGCCACGCGCAGCATTGATAATCAGCACGGTAGCTTTGGTCTTCGCCAAAAACGATGTGTCGCACAGATAATAGGTCGGGTACTTGCCGTCGCGGGTCAGCGGAGTATGGAACGTGATAATATCACTATTGCGGGCAATTACATCAAGCGATACGCCGATATTCTTGGGCGGATCGCATAGTAGCACATTCATTCCGCGCCGTTCCGCCATTTGCGCCACAAGGCTTCCCACATGCCCTACACCCACAACACCGATCGTCAAGGGGTGGGGACAACTGATATCAGACTGCTCATATTCCTCCAACACCTCGCTTACGTAGTCGCAGACAGCCTGCGCATTGCAACCGGGGCAAGCACTCCAGGCTATGCCGGCTTCGTCCAAATAATGCGTATCAAGATGGTCAAAACCAATAGTAGCCGTGCAGACCAAGCGAACCTTACTACCGTCCAGCAACTCCTTATTTATCTGCGTACGCGTGCGCACGACCAGCACATCGGCATCCCGTACCGCCTGGGGCGTGATGGCTTCGCCTTCCATAGCAACACATTCCACCTCCTGCCACGAGGCACGAACGGCCTCGGCCAGGAAGGGAATGGCTTTGTCAAAAACCAGTTTCATGGTTCAATAACGGATATTATCTATCAGTCGCACGGGGCCGCAATAGACGGTGACGCAACCGATAGCATTGCAGAACGTATCGGTCGGGCGAAGCGTAGTACGGTCAACGATCTCGTAGTATTCCACCTCCAGCCCGTCTATGCCGTTGATGGCATCAATAACGCGCTGCTGTACGCCCTGTACCGTAGCACCCGCTTCTTTCGCCCACTGCTGCGACTTAAAGAGTACACGCGATATACCGACTGCCGTCTGTTTCTCGGCGGCCGACAGACGCTCGTTGCGGCTGGAACGCGCCAAACCACTCTCCTCGCGCACTATAGGACAATCCACGATTTCCAACTTACCAAAGGTATCCTTTAGTGAGGAGCGCTCTACCATATGGTGGATAATACACAGTTGCTGAAAGTCCTTCTCGCCGAAATAAGCACGGTCGGGTCGTACCAGATAGAAAAGCCGACTAACCACCTGCACCACGCCGTTAAAATGGCCCGGACGCATCTTACCCTCCATAACTTCATCCAGCCCGGCAAAGTCGAACTGGAAGGTATCCTTCATCTCATCGGCGGTGTACATCTCTTCGGGAGTGGGTGCAAACACATAGGTGGCACCTATCGACGAGAGCAACGCTGCATCGCGCTCCAGGTTACGGGGGTACTTCAGGAGGTCTTCCTTATTGTTGAACTGCGTGGGATTGACAAAGACGGATACAAACGTCACATCATTCTCTGCCACAGAACGCCGAACGAGGGACGCATGACCCTCATGCAAAGCACCCATAGTGGGTACCAAACCGATAGTTTTTCCTTCCTTCTTGCAAGCCTCAACTTGGTTGAGGAGTTCTTGCTTTGTAGCTATAATTTGCATCTCTAAAACGATTATTTTCCAAAAAAACGTGCAAAATTACAAAAAAAAGCAGAAAAAACGAAATTTTTTTGAAAAAATTATGGAAATATCATTTTTTTTTTGTAATTTTGTAGCGGGAAATAATATACTACTAAAATCTGACGCTTATGAAAGACCCGAAACGCATCCTATTTTTGGACCAAGAGATTTATCCGTATCTGCCAGAAGAAACACCCATCCGCATGCTCAACCGCAAGCTGCCGGAGTACTTTCAATCGAATGGATACGAGACTCGCACGTTTATGCCCAAGTTTGGTGAAATCAACGAGCGCCGGCATCAGTTACACGAAGTAATACGTTTGAGCGGAATGAATCTGATTATCAACGACGCCGACCACCCCTTGCTGCTCAAGGTTGCCAGCATCCAGTCGGCACGTATTCAGATTTACTTTATCGACAACGACGACTTCTTCCACCGCCGCAAAGGTATCGCTGACAGCGAGGGCGAGTATCCCGACAACGACGAACGCTGCATCTTCTTCGCACGCGGTGCACTAGAGACGGTCAAGAAATTGCGGTGGACACCCGAAATTATTCATTGCTCGGGCTGGATGACAGCTTTGGCACCGTTGTATATCAAGAAGGCCTACGCCGACAATCCCTTCTTTGCTAACTCCAAAATTGTGATGTCCATTGACAACAATGCATACCAAACTCCCTTTGGAACAAAGTTTGCCAAGAAGTTGCTCATCGAGGGCGTACAACCTTATCATGTGCGTACGATTGACGGCTTCCCGATTGGTTACGAAGAGTTGATGCGTCTGGCTATCGACAATGTGGACGCCATTACCTTCTCCGCACCCGATGTCAGCCAACGCCTCATCAATTATGCCGAGACAAGCGGCAAACCCATATTGAAATACCAAGACAATGACCTGCAAGCATATTTGGATTTTTACAATAGTCTGCTTTCTGGCAGCGCTAACGACGCTGACAAGTTGCGAGACTGATACCGAGAAAGCCGGAGCCGGCACACTTATTCAAGGCGAAGATGTTGTCGTGCTGTCGGATACCATACGCAATATTCGGAGTTCTATATCCCTGGCACCGCCTATACTGACCAGTCCCGACTCATTCTTGCTGGGCGAGTTGGCTACTGCTAATTTAGGATTGGTCAAGGCCGATATTATCACCCAGTTTGCTGCTCCGGAAGGATTCCAATATCCCGACTCCAGCGAGTTGGATTCGGTGTGCATCTATATGAGCTATAGCTACTACGTTGGCGACGGCAAGAGTCCCTTGCGTATTACCGCCTATGCACTCGATGGCGAGGTCATGGAGTACCAGGGCAAATACCTCTGCACCGAACCGGTCAGCCGCTTCTGCAGCATGGATGATAGTACACATGTCACGGCACAAGACGCTATCTTAGAAGCTGCCATCGGTACAGGCGATTCCATCACTCGATCCGATGGTTCAACCACATCCATACGCGTGCGCATGCGCCTTAACGACAATTACGCACGCAAAATATTTGCCATCAAGAAATTTGGCTCACAGCAGGATTTCAACAAACTCTTCAAGGGCCTCTATATCACCACCAACTTTGGTACGGGTACAATGCTTTATGTCGTTGATATTGCAATCGGCATACACTACCATTACTACTACCGCACCGAGACGGGCACCTACGCACGGCAACGCGACACCAAATATTGGTACGCTAACGACGAGGTTCGCCGAATCAACCGCTACGACTACCACGATATCGTGGCTGTCGATGCTGCACTCCGCCAGGACTCATTCATCAACTATATCACTTCGCCCCTGGGATTCTACACACGTCTTACCATTCCGATGAAGGAGATACGCGAACAGGTCCTCGAGCGCGTCGGCGGCAAACGGCCATACGTCAACCTGGCTAACCTGCGTATTGATATCCTCAACCACGACTCAGAAAAGACCTTCGCCGAAGACTGGGGAGCACCGGCACCGACGATGCTACTGATCAAGGAGGACGCTTTTGACCGTTTCTTCTACGAGGATGCTGTCATCTCCGATACCTGCGCCATGTACTCTGAAACTTATCAGGAGACCGACTCTTTGACGGCTTTAAAGCGCTATTACTACAAGTTCAGCATGGCTTCACTCCTGACACAGTACCTGCGCGACACCGTGGGCAACCTCGCCGACACCCTCCGGATGCTCATGGTACCGGTTGATATTAAGACTGCGCAGACTTCGTCAAACACCTCCATCATCTCATCCATCACGCAGAAGCAAACTTGGACCATCACCAGCGTCCGTAGTTCTGTCGCGTCAGATGAACCGCTGGATATTGAGATAGTCTATTCCGGTTTCTCAGACGTATCGCTCTAAAGTCTTACTTTACATCGTAATGACATAAATAAATCCGCCTCCATTCGGGGGCGGATTCATTTTTCCGATAAACTTGTATTAAAGGATTGCTTGGTAAGCCTCAGCTGACAGCAGGCTGTCAAGCTCTGCAGCATTCTTCACGGCGATCTTAATCATCCAACCTTCGCCATAGGGATCGTTGTTCACGAGTTCGGGCTGGTCGTTGAGAGCCTCATTGACTTCCAGTACTTCGCCGGTTACAGGCATATTCAGGTCGCTGACGGTCTTGACTGCCTCTACGCTACCAAAGACTTCGTTCTGGCCGATGGTCTCGCCTACGGTATCAATGTCAACAAATACGATCTCGCCCAATTCTGATTGAGCATAATCGGTAATACCAACATAAGCCACTTCGCCTTCTACGCGAATCCACTCATGGTCGTTGGTGTACTTCAGATTGCTTGGAAAATTCATGATATACGTTTTTTAGTTAAACTATTATTTCGTCAGTTGTTGTTCGCCCAGGATCGACATTGCGCAGCGGAAACCGATGGTGCAACTACTGTTGTTCTGCTCGGTAAAGCGACGCGATGAGGGGCTCAGCCAGTAGATACGATCACGCCACGAACCACCCTTATATACGCGAGCGGTCTTGCTCGGGTGCGGTGCCAATACATCCGTCGGGTCTTTCTTGAAGCCCAACTCGCTCCAAGCCTCATCGTACATCTCCTGATATACAGAATCCATCTGTTCGCGGGTCAGGAACTCGCCCGTCAGGCTGTCAGTAAGGTGATAAATCGAGTCAATCGTATTCTCCGTCAGCACTTCGGGGAACAAGGGATAGTCAGTCGTGATGCGAGAAGGCAGGTCACCATCCTTATAGTCACGCTTGTCATCCAGCGAGTCGTTGTAGTAAATCGAGATGCAACCCAGTGAATCAAGCTTGTAGTTGCCATCAGCATCACGGAAAGGCTTGCTGTAGATATTACCACGGAAGGAGTTGTACTCCGATACCTCTTCATAACTGGTCTCACGATATACATCCATTACCCACTCATTCACATTACCGGCCATGTTATACAGACCGAAATCATTCGGCAGGAAGGCATCCACCGGCGCCGTGATCACATAATTATCGTTCAGTGCTCCGCTGGTACCCATCATGTCGCCTCGTCCGCGAACGAAGTTGGCTTGCATGCGGCCGATATTCTTCTTACTGAGGTCACGCGGATGGTAACCCGACCACGGATATATCTTACCCTCTATGGTCAGTCCGTTCTCATCAGCTACCGGTGCATAGGCGGCAAACTCCCACTCTGCCTCGGTCGGCAGACGATAGCCAACCACCAGAATACCATCGGCACTATTGACCTTACGAACCTCACCATAGGCATCGATACGCGGGTGTTTACCCATCATGGGGTTGTAGTCCTTGATATAGAGGTATTTCTCAGTATTGAAGATGAAGTGGTCACGGATATATTCATACGGCACCGCCATTACGGGTACGCTGTCCGGCGTTTCCTCGCCTTCCTCCAAGTCCGGTGCTATACCGCGTTGCTCGGCGTCGGCATAAGTAATCTTAATGACATCCATCTTGTACAGACGACGCAACTTCACATCAAAGCCAAGGTTGTCGTCCAATACATACCAGTCATTCTCAATAGCTTCGCCATTCTCGTCCTCCTGGCCGTCTTCGACATAGGCATACAGACGGTGAATCTCCTGGAAATCAGGATACATCAACGCACCGGCTTCTACCAACAAGCGCTCATTGACGCGGTCCGTACGCCACTGGCAATACGTCATAGCCTGCTTCCACGAAACACCTACTACCGGGTAGAAACTATACGCCGGGTGACGATAGTAATAACCCAGATAGGGCTCGTTGTAAGCCAACTCCTCGCGCCATACGGTCGTATCCGGACGGCAAGCTTGCACCAACTCCGGAGCTACGCGACCGAACACCATCGTCATCCAGTGCTCGTACTCGCGCCAGTTCATGTTCGTAATCTCGTATTTATCCATCCAAAACGAACTTACTGTCAGGCTTCGCGTCGGATTATTACGGGGAGCGGTCAGGAACTCATCACGCTCACCAATGGTAAAGGTACCACCTTCGATAGCTACCATGCCAAAGGGGGCACCCGTCTGGGTCCCCTCTAACGCCTCGAAGTTGGTCGTGTTTTTGTCATAGTAATTCCAACCCGTTACGTTGGATACTTTTGTGTTCAGTTCACGCTTCGCGCAAGACGCACTAAGAGCGATTACAGCTACGCAGATGACAATGTTTAATACGTTTTTCATATATCAATGATTGTTCGATTTCAAATTCAGCCTGCAAAGATACAAAAAAAAGTTGATATATGCTAACATTTCTGCAAAAATCTTCAAAAAAATCGTGTTTTCTTGAAAAAAAATGCATTTTCTTGAAAAAAATCACGTTTTTTGTGTGTTATTTGCCATTTTTTTTGTATCTTTGCACCCTAAACTGATTGAAGATGACACACACCCTACGAACCGAACACGGATGTATCAATTTGGAGCGTCCAAAAGTGATGGCGATTTTGAATATGACGCCGGATAGTTTCTGCCGTCGCTGCTCTTCCTCGGCCGAAGCTGACATCCTCGCGCAGGTATCACTCGCCATGCAGGGGGGCGCTGACATCATCGACATCGGTGGATGCTCCACCCGACCCGGAAGCACACAGCCCGATGCGGAGGAGGAATGGACACGCGTGGAACCCGCTCTGCGTGCCGTACGCCGTACATTCCCCAATGCCATCATCTCACTGGATACCTTCCGTGCGGATGTAGCAGAAAAAGCCATCGGCGAATGGGGAGTAGATATCATCAACGACATCTCCGGCGGAACCATGGACACACGCATGGACGATGTTATCGCACGCGCGCATGTTCCTTATATAATTATGCATATGCGCGGAACACCGGCTACCATGCAAAACCTCACCGACTACGACGACCTGCTGAGCCACCTCATTGACTTCTTCCAGCGCCGGCTTGATACACTTTACAGCCGCTCTATCAGCGACGTCATCATTGACCCTGGATTCGGCTTTGCCAAGAACCTGCAGCAGAACTATCTTCTGCTACGCAACATCCACACCTTGCAAATACTGCATGCGCCCATCTTAGTGGGGCTTTCGCGCAAATCGATGATTTATAACGCACTGAACTGCTCGCCCGAAGAAGCGCTCAACGGCACCACAGTCCTCAACACACTGGCGCTCAACGAGGGCGCTAACATCCTCCGTGTCCACGACGTAAAGCAGGCTAAGGAGGCAGTTAGACTCTTTGAACTTTACAACGGAACGAATCCTGACAACATGCTATGCAGACCATAACTATCCGAGATATTATTGACATCCTATTCGTTGCAGCCTTATTCTACGGTACATTCCGACTCCTAAAGCGAAATGGCGTGATGAACCTGTTCTGGGGAATACTGGCCTTCGTGCTCGTATGGCTCTTCATAACGTACGTCTTGCACCTCGAACTGACGGGTGCTATCCTCGACCAGGTCATGAATGTCGGAGCTTTGGCGCTAATCGTCATCTTCCAAAACGAGATTCGCGCTTTCATCTACCGCGTCGGTAGCAAGGTCACTATTCCGCATTTTTTGAGACGCGACCAGCAGCTACAGCAGAAATACGAACGCGCCATGAATCAGATCGTGATTGCATGCCGACATATGTCGGAGCATAAAATCGGAGCGCTCATCATCCTTTCCCGCAGGCAAGACTTGCACGAGTTCTCCGACACCGGCGAACGAGTGGATGCTGTCGTCTCAGCGCGGATGATCGAGAACATCTTCTTCAAAAACAGTCCGCTGCACGACGGAGCAATGTTTATCAATAGAGATCGCATCACCAGCGCCGGATGTATCCTACCCGTTTCACAGATCAATAACCTACCCAAACACTACGGCCTGCGACACCGAGCTGCACTCGGTATCACCGAGCGAACCGATGCCTTCGCCATTGTCGTATCCGAAGAAACCGGCGAGATTGCTATCGCTACCGGCGAAACAATGAGACCTGTCAGCGTTCAGGAACTCGCCTCCGAAATCGTCAAATAACGCAAACAACGAAAACTACAAAAATATGAAACGTACACTTGTAACCACAGCCCTCCCCTACGCTAACGGCCCCGTACACATCGGGCACTTGGCAGGAGTCTATGTTCCCGCGGACATCTACGTCCGCTACTTGCGCCTCAAGGGGCAGGAAGTCCTCTTCATCGGCGGAAGCGACGAACATGGAGTTCCCGTCACCATCCGCGCACGCAAAGAGGGTATCACCACACAGCAGGTCGTAGACCGCTACCACGAACTAATCAAGCGTTCCTTCGAGCAGTTCGGTATTTCATTTGATATCTACTCGCGCACTACCAGCAAGATTCACCATCAGTTCGCTTCAGACTTCTTCCGTCGCCTCTACGACAACGGCAAGTTCATCGAACAGACATCCGAACAATTCTACGACCCCGAGACCAACGAGTTCCTCACCGACCGCAACATCCGCGGCGAATGCCCGCGTTGCCACAGCCTCGGCGCCTACGGCGACCAATGCGAGAAATGCGGCGCAACGCTCTCGCCCGACGAACTCATCAACCCCTACAACGCCGTCAACGGCAACCCGCTCACTAAGAAGGAAACCAAACACTGGTACCTACCCCTCGACCAATACCAAAACTGGCTCGAGGACTGGATTCTGAACCAACACAAGGAATGGAGGCCCAACGTCTATGGCCAGTGCAAGAGTTGGCTCGACGGCGGTCTGCGTCCTCGCGCCGTCACACGCGACCTCGACTGGGGTATCCCCGTTCCCGTGGAAGGCGCAGAGGGCAAAGTGCTCTACGTCTGGTTCGACGCACCCATCGGATATATCTCCAATACCAAGGAAATCTGCGACGCCCAACCCGATAAATACGGACCATGGGAAAAGTGGTGGAAAGACCCCGAGACACGCCTTATCCATTTCATCGGTAAGGACAATATTGTCTTCCACTGCATCGTCTTCCCCTCCATGCTCAAGGCCGATGGCTCATACATTCTGCCCGACAACGTTCCCTCCAACGAGTTCCTCAACCTCGAGGGCGACAAAATTTCTACCTCGCGCAACTGGGCGGTTTGGCTCAACGAATACCTCGAAGACTTCCCCGGCAAACAGGACGTACTGCGTTATGTCCTCACGGCCAACGCTCCCGAGACAAAAGATAACGACTTCACTTGGGCGGACTTCCAAGCACGCAACAGCAACGAACTGGTCGCCATCTACGGCAACTTCGTCAACCGCGCGCTCGTACTCACCCGGAAATATTTCGAAGGACACGTTCCCCAACGAGGCGAACTCAATGACTACGACCGCGCCACACTCGACGAGTTCGAACGTACACGCCGCGAGATGGAAAACCTGCTGGACGCTTTCCGCTTCCGCGATGCACAGAAGGAGGCTATGAACCTCGCACGTATCGGCAACAAATACCTTGCCGACACCGAGCCCTGGAAACTGGCTAAGACCGACCTCACACGCACCGCAACCGTCTTGAACCTCGCGCTCCAAATCACCGCCAACCTCGCTATCGCTTTCGAGCCTTTCCTGCCCTTCTCGTCGGCCAAACTCCGTCAGATGCTCGGCATGCCTGAAGTCAACTGGCAGCACTTGGGCAACATGAACCTCCTGCCCGAGCGACAAATGCTCGGCGAGGTTTCCCTCCTATTCGAGAAAATCGAGGACAACGCCATTCAGGCACAGCTCGACCGCCTCGCACGCATCAAACAGGAAAACGAAGAAGCCCAAAAGGCCGAGGAACGCAAGAACTGGCGTCCCGCTCCCATCAAGGCTGATACGTCCATCGACGAATTCGATAAGATGGATATCCGCGTGGCTACGGTTCTGGAATGCAAACCCGTCAAGAAGTCCGAACGCCTACTCGAGTTCCGTCTTGATGACGGTATGGGCGGACGAACCATCCTCAGCGGCATCGCACAGTCGTACCCCGACCCGTCGGTTCTCGTTGGCAAACAGGTATTGTTCATTGCCAACTTCCCGCCGCGCAAGATGATGGGTATTGAGTCGCAAGGCATGATTCTCTCGGCCGTTGATGCCGATGGTCGCCTTGTCGTCACTTCCCTCACCGCCCCCACCGCCAACGGCGCCCAAGTCGGCTAAATCTGTCTTGTCAGTTCGCTAATAAATTCGGCCTCCCCAACGTGGGAGGCCGATTCAATCCTAGACCATACTCGAGCCTTTCTCGGTCCATTCCCGAAGCATACCCGTAAAACGACACGTTTTTAGATTTCATCGCCCACTACGGAAACGAACTTCAGAAAGCCGCTTTGATGCTGGCCATAATCGCCAAAATCGGTTCGAAGATTGCTCTTTCCCTTGAATGCCTGAACGGCATGCAGCGAATTGACATAGGGCACTGTGCTGTCGGTAGTACTATGAAAGAGGTATAACGGCGCTAGGGGCGTAGAATCCAGCAGCGAATTGCGGCCGAGCGCCTCATACAACTTCTTCGTCTCTGCATTCGCTCGATCACGACCCTCGGGGGTCAGTATCTCATCGATAGAATGGGTACCCATGAAATTATTGATTTCACCCAGGTTATATTCCTTCGAATTGACCCATTTGTCGAAGTTCTCCAGGATACGGGGCTGTAAGAAATCTTGCATCCTAAGCCCCATACGCTCGCCTTCATTCAGGCCTTGTATAATCATCGGTACAGCATAGGGAATCGGTACCTTATTCTGCTCAATAGCGATATCATAGGTCGCACTGAGGTCATACGGACCGGCACCGCAATATACTTGTTTGATTTTAACACGGTCTGCATAGTCGCGTTCCAACAGACGAAGCGCCGCCAAGGTAGCCGATCCGCCTTGCGAGTAGCCCATCAGAATAACCTGTTCGTCTTCAGGCGAACGACCTATAAAATCCAAATAACCTTGTGCTGCTAACAGCAAGTCCACCACACTCGCGGCGGTACTCTCGGCATGCATATACGGATGAATGCGATGCCGTGTAACCCCAAATCCCAAGTAATCGGCAGCTACAATAGCATATCCCTTACCCGCATAAAGTGCTTCAATGGGGAAAGTCTCAGAGGGTGCTTCGTAGTAGGCTCCAATAGTATAGTGACTGACTACGATGATATTCTTGATTTTACCCTTACGGGGCAGAATTATTTTACCCGATAGGGTTACTGCTGATCCGTCCACATCGTGCCCCGTATAGGTTCCGGCTATCTGAACGACCTCATTGGCATAGTAATACCCCAATATAGTGCGTGCCAAATCGCTGTAGGATACCGAAGCTATTCGGCGAACAGATGAATTCTCACTCAACGTGTCTGTATCCCAAGCTGTATTAGCCATCACCTGCATCTCCGGATTAAGACTGCCATCACCCATCGTAAGCGATGACTCCGTCACGGCATATGGATGAAAGTCAGCAAAGTCAGCATAGATAATCTCGGGCTGCCTGCACGACACCAACCCGAATAATACAAGCAATATGCCTAATACTTTTCTTTTCATCTTTTACTATTAAAAGTGTACCCCACACTTACCGATACCAATCGGGAACCGAGAAGGAACATGCGCTCTTTATTCATGGCATTGAGCATGCCTAATTCCACAGCACCATACCAATTCCCCTTACCGGCTTGCACGGTAAAGAAATTCAGGTTAAAGGCAGCAGCCGGAACAAAACCGCCCATATTATCAAAAGCAAGATTCACCCCAAGCCCCAGGCCGGAATGCAAACGCACATACGTACTGCGATAATAGGTAAAGCGAAGTTCCGGCATCAATATGAGGTTGTAGTTTCGCTCGCGTACCGTCGCTCCGACCGGATTGCGATACCGGTCATACGTAGTCTTATCCCATAGGATTCCCTCAATATCAAGTTGCCCGCCAAAACTCAACCAGTGTAGGAAATAATATTGATATTCTGCAAAGAAATGTCCGGTCAGCACGACGTTCGTACGTTCGGTCACACGATAACCCGGTGGTAGTTTCTCAGGATTCGGCCAAATGTGAGTTGGATGACTGCCATATAAGATTTTTTCCAAAAGCATATCGCCCCACCCGATGCGTACATCGTGGCGAAAGAATGCCGTCGAGTCTATACGTGCCTGTGAGGCGACAGAGGCTGACAATAGGATGAGTAGCAATAGGGCTTTTTTCATTTTTTATTCACTTTTCGCTGCAAAGATACTATTTTTTTTTGAAATGTGCAAATTTATCCGCAAAATATTTGCATATATCAGAAAAAAGCAGTACCTTTGCAGCCGCTTTTTAATCAACGCGAGAGGAAAGTTGGCGGAGTGGTCGATCGCGGCGGTCTTGAAAACCGTTGACCTGCAAGGGTTCGGGGGTTCGAATCCCTCACTTTCCGCAAGTAAAGCAAAAACCTGTCTGTCTGAGTTTACTCAAGCAAGCAGGTTTTTGCTTTACTTGCACAGGATGCCATCGGCAGACTGTCGGGATTACGAAGAAATCCCTCACTTTCCGCAAAAATTGCAAATAAATTTGCATAATTCAGAAAAAAGCAGTAACTTTGCACGCTAAAATGGGAAGAAGGCACATCATGAAGCAAAGAATCCTTTGGATAGTGGTCGCATGGCTGGTAGGTTTGCCCTTGGCTGCACAGTCTTCGAGCGAAGCGGAACGCTTGTTTAATGCAGGCGAATACGAGCGTGCGGAGGCTATCTACGCACGCCTCGAAGCCAAGTCGCCGACCAACACCTTATATATATATCGTCACGCCCGCTGTTTCTACGAAATGGGCAGGATGCAAGAAGCGGTGGAACTCTTCCGCCGCGCCGGCTCGCGATACGCGCTCACACACTTTTTTATGGGCGAAGCTTGCATGCAACTTTGGCATTTTGAGGAAGCGGAAGCCGCATATCAGCGTTATCTGCATACACTATCCGCTCCCAACGAACGCGTCCCCCATGTGTTGGCACAGATGAATAAGGCCGCCAAACTCCAACGCTACATGAAACGCGTGACAGAGGTGTGCATCGTGGACTCCACAGAGGTGCTACGTACCGATCTGCTTTCCGCTTACCACCTCTCGGCGGAAGCCGGTAGCCTCACACGAGGCGATAATGGTACCATAACATACACCTCGCAACGCGGAGATAGACGTTTTACCGTACTGACAAGAGATACCGGACGCGTTTTGGCTTACGCCGAAAGACTGATGGACACATGGAACGAGGCCACACCCCTGCCCGAGATGGTCAATCGAACTCAAGAGCAGAACTACCCGTTCTCGCTGGCAGACGGCGTCACATTATATTATGCCATGCAGGACTCACTCGGACTGGGCGGATGGGATATTTATGTCAGCCGCTTCAATACCGCCACCAACACATGGACCAAACCGGAGAACATCGGTTTCCCCTTTAATTCGGAGGCAAACGACTACCTCTACACCGAGGATGAAAAGAACGGAGTCGGCTATTTTGCCACCGACCGTTTTTCCGATTCCCTGCACGTACGCGTTTATACCTTCCTTCTTCCGGAACAGAAACAGGTACTTCGCAACCTGGAGCAAGACACGCTCGTTCGCTACGCGCGGCTGGAGGCCTATTGCATTGCCGAACGTCCGCACACCGGTACACCTACTGCAAAAGTGCATCATCCCATCGTAGAGGATGAGCTAACACCCCTCGAAAAAGCAGAACACCAGCTGGAGAACCTCCGTCGTCAGTATGCCGATGGCGATGACAATCTGAGACGCCAACTGCGTCCGGCTATTCTCGCACTCGAGCACACCATTGATAGCCTCTACCATGAGCAAACAAAACCAACATATCATTCGGCACAATAATAACACAATCTACGCAAACAACGTAAACAACAAAACACATATATGGCAAATTTTCAGAAACTGACCCCCAGGAGTGAAGACTACTCCAAGTGGTATAACGAATTAGTCGTAAAGGCCGATTTGGCCGAACAGAGTGCCGTACGCGGTTGTATGGTAATTAAACCCTATGGCTACGCTATTTGGGAAACAATACAGCAGGAACTGGATCGTCGCTTCAAGCAACAAGGCGTCAAGAACGCTTACTTCCCCTTGCTTATCCCCAAGTCCTTCCTCAGCCGCGAAGCCGAGCATGTAGAGGGCTTTGCTAAGGAATGCGCCGTGGTAACGCACCACCGCCTCATGAACGACCCCAATGGTAAAGGTGTCGTTGTGGACCCCAACGCCCGTTTGGAGGAAGAGCTCATCATCCGTCCGACCTCCGAAACCATCATTTGGTCCACCTACAAGAACTGGATATCCTCCTACCGCGATCTGCCCATCCTCTGCAACCAGTGGTGTAACGTCATGCGCTGGGAGATGCGTACACGTCTCTTCCTCCGTACTGCCGAGTTCCTTTGGCAGGAAGGACATACGGCACACGCTACCAAAGAGGAAGCCGAAGAATTTGCACAGCGCATGCTGAATGTATATGCCGATTTTGCAGAGAACGTGATGGCGATACCCGTCATCAAGGGTGTTAAGTCGCCCAACGAACGCTTCGCAGGCGCCCTGAACACGTACTGCATCGAGGCAATGATGCAAGACGGCAAAGCACTACAAGCCGGTACCAGCCACTTCCTGGGTCAAAACTTCGCTAAGTCCTTCGACGTACAGTTCCTCTCCAAGGAGAACAAATACGAATACGTCTGGGCTACCTCATGGGGTGTATCCACACGTCTGATGGGTGCACTCATCATGACGCACAGCGACGACAATGGTCTGGTTCTGCCACCGGCACTGGCTCCCATTCAGGTTGTCATTGTACCCATCTTCAAGAAACAGGAAGACCTGGATGTACTCATGACACGTATCCAACCTCTGGCAGACAAACTCGCCACAATGGGCATCCGCGTAAAGGTAGATACCAGCGAAAAAGCCACACCGGGCTTCAAGTTCGCCGACTACGAGCTGAAGGGCGTACCCGTACGTCTGGCTATGGGCGGACGCGACTTTGAGAACAACACCATTGAGATCGCTCGCCGTGACACGCTTACCAAAGAGACTATCTCTATGGATGGTATCGAAGAGAAAATCAAGGTACTACTGGACGAGATTCAGCAGAACTGCCACCGCAAAGCCCTCGATTACCGCATTGCCAACACCCGCGAGTGCAACTCATACGAGGAGTTCAAGGAGGAAATCAAGAAAGGCGGATTCCTGCTCTGCCACTGGGATGGTACACCTGAGACAGAAGAACTCATCAAGAACGAAACGAAAGCCACCATTCGCTGCATCCCACTGGAAGCACTACCGGGCTACAAAGAGGAACCGGGTGTCTGCATGGTAACAGGTAAACCCAGCGCTAAACGCGTGGTATTCGCAATCGCATATTAAGGTTTAATATTTAAGTTTTAAAATTTAACATTATGAAGAAGAGTTTATGGCTCATCCTGGCTGCTATGCTGACGCTGGGTGTGGTATCTTGCACAAAGAAGGCCGCTGAAGTAAAGGCGCTGAGTGTTGAGGAGGCTTTGATACAAGCCCCCGAATTGGTCGATAACGAAATCACAGTTGAGGGACTCTGCGTCGGTATCTGCCAACACGGCGGACGCAAAGCCTTCCTGCGTACCGAAGACGAGCGCATTCTGCTCGTCATGGCAGGCGATGGTATGGAGGCTTTTAAGCCCGAATGCGTTGACAAAACCATCCGCGTAAAAGGCTTGATGCGCGCTTTTGTACCCGAACCGCGTGAAGAAGAAGCCTGCGCTGAAGAACAACACGCCGAAGGCGAAGAGCATGAGTGCTGCAAGCACGAGGCTAAAGTTACCGAAGTACCCGGTATCATTTATTACGTAGAGGCTTCGGAGTACGAACCGATGTGAAGGATGACTGAACACTATATCATCATCGCCGAAGAGGGCGAGCGGAGTCTGATCGAACAACACCTGCCCGGCTGTGACTGGCCGGTCATCGTGACGGGTGTCGGTGCGCTGAATGTCATTCGCGCCCTGCAGAATATACCCCGTGAGGCTACATTGGTCAATATCGGTTACGCCGGTAGCAGCAACTTTGCCATCGGCACATTGGTCGAGGTGACAGAGGTACGACTCAACCACCCGAATGTCACTTATCCTGAGCCGACGCTGACGCTGCAAGAATTGCCCAACGACCTCCATACCGACATTGAACCCATCCAAGCAGTCTGCTACTCCAATACCGATTTCGTCTTACAGTCTGACTACACGGACTGCGCCTTTGACATGGAGTTAGCTTACATCGCTGCGTTGGGATTCAAGCACCTCACAGCCCTCAAACACGTGAGCGATAATTTGTCACTTCACGCCTACCACGAACTAACAAACGGCGTCGAATAGCGAAAAAATTAACTTATTTGCTTTATTTTTGAAAAAAGTCGGGATAATATTTGCATATGTCCCGATTTTTTTGTACTTTTGTAGCCTCATTAACGCGAGCGCGCGAGCGCGCGTTATGCACACGTACATTATTACTATTAAGTACAGAAATAAATAGAAGAAAAAACATACATGGAAGATTTGGAAAAAGAAAAGTATGACGGAGCGAGTATTCAGGTGCTCGAAGGATTAGAAGCCGTCCGTAAACGTCCAGCTATGTACATTGGTGACATCTCGCAGAAGGGTTTGCACCACTTGGTGTATGAGGTTGTGGACAACTCCATTGACGAAGCATTGGCGGGTTTCTGCGATGAGATTGCCGTGCACATCAACCCCGACAATTCAATTACGGTACAAGACGATGGTCGTGGTATCCCCGTAGATATGCACCCCAAGGAGCACAAGAGTGCCCTGGAGGTTGTGATGACGGTGCTGCATGCCGGCGGTAAGTTTAATAAAGACTCGTACAAAGTATCCGGTGGTCTGCACGGCGTAGGTGTGAGCTGCGTGAATGCACTCTCTACTCGCATGCACGTGGAGGTCTATCGCGATGGGCAAATTCATATGCAGGAGTACGCCAAGGGCAAACCGACCTGCCCCGTACATGTCATTGAGGAAAGCGAAGCCATAGGTAACTGGGAACTGAAAAAGACCGGTACCTTCGTGCAATTCTGGCCCGACGATACCATCTTTACCGAGACTGTCTACCAGTGGGATATCCTGGCAAACCGTATGCGCGAGTTGGCATTCCTCAACGCAGGCATCCGCATCGTGCTGAAAGACAAACGCGTCAAGACGGCCGACGGACAGGATAAGAAAGAGGTTTTCTACTCCGAGAATGGCCTGAGCGAGTTTGTGCGCTATATTGACCAAACCCGCACACCCCTTATATCCGATGTCATCCATCTCTCTACCGAGAAATACGGTACGCCCGTCGAGGTGGCCATGATTTACAATACCGACTTCAACGAGAGCGTACATTCATACGTCAACAACATCAACACCATCGAGGGCGGTACCCACGTATCCGGTTTCCGCGCAGCCCTCACGCGTGTGATGAAGAAATATGCCGAGGACAGCAAGATGCTTGAGAAGGCGAAACTCAAAGACAAAGAGGGTAACGCCACCATCGACCCCAACGACTTCCGCGAAGGTCTGACGGCTGTCATCTCCGTCAAGGTTGCCGAACCCCAGTTTGAAGGCCAAACCAAGACCAAGCTCGGTAACTCCGAAGTTGCCGGTATGGTATCGGCTGCCGTAGGCGAAGCGCTGAGCAACTACCTGGAGGAACACCCCGATGACGCCAAACGTATCGTGGAGAAAGTCATCCTCGCTGCGCAAGCCCGCATCGCGGCACGCAACGCACGCCAATCCGTATTGCGCAAGAGCCCACTCTCTGGCGGTGGGTTGCCCGGCAAACTGGCTGACTGCGCCAGCAAAGATCCCACGGAATGCGAGCTGTTCCTCGTCGAGGGTGATTCTGCCGGCGGTACCGCCAAAACCGGACGAGACCGCGTACATCAGGCTATCCTGCCCCTCAGAGGTAAGATCCTCAATGTGGAGAAAGCTATGGAACATAAGGTCTTTGAGTCAGAGGAGGTGCGCAATATCTTTACCGCACTCGGCATCACCTTTGGCACGGAGGAAGACCCTAAAGCGCTGAACCTCAGCAAGATTCGTTACCACAAGGTCATCATCATGGCCGATGCCGATGTGGATGGTGCACATATCGCCACGCTCATCATGACGCTCTTCTTCCGCCATATGCGCGAGGTCATTGAGCAGGGACACCTTTATATCGCCATGGCACCGCTCTACATGTGCTCCAAGGGTTCCTACAAAGAGTATTGCTGGAACGATGCACAACGTCAGGCTTTCATCCAGAACTACGGTGGCGGTGACGAGAAGCAAATCAAAACCCAGCGATACAAAGGTCTGGGTGAGATGTCCGATGAGCAGTTGTGGGAGACAACCATGAATCCCGAAACACGTCTCTTGAAGAAAGTAACAATCGAGAACGCCGCCGAGGCTGATCGCACCATCGCCATGCTGATGGGCGATGATGTAGCTCCGCGCCGCGAGTTTATTGAAGAAAACGCAACTTACGCTAAGATTGACGCATGAGAATCGCTGTTTATTGTTCCGCAAGTGACGACATACCCGAAGCTTTCCTTAAGCAGGGTGATCGTCTGGGCAGATGGCTTGCCCGTAATGGCCATACCTTGGTTTTCGGTGGTGCTACCGGCGGCCTGATGTCACGCATTAGCTTGGCTGCACAGGAGAACGGTGGTAAGATCATCGGGGTCATTCCCGAACGTATTATACATTCGGGCCGTAAATGCGACTGGTGCTCAGAGCTTATTGTGGTAGGCTCTATGGCGGAACGCAAACAGAAAATGCGCGAACTGGCAGATGCCTTCATCTGTATGCCCGGTAGCTACGGCACGATGGACGAGATGATGGATGTATTGGCATCCGGCACGGTGGGAGAGCACCACAAACCGTGTTTTATCTTCAATTACCGCGCTTTCTATAGCCGTCTTATCAGCCTGGTGGCGCAAATGAAACGCTTGCATTTCATCCCGCAGGAAGAAAGCTACACGCCTACTGTGCTGAAATCTTTAGATGAAATATTTTTAACTATAAATACCCTGACACAATGAGTCCATTTTTCTTTCTCAATGCCCGTCTGAGCCATAAGTTGATGAGCACGGACGAGTTTGAAGCCCTTATTAACAAGATGCCCGATATTATCAAGCGTTATCGCACGGTTGAGGCATCCGACAAATACAAAGAGTTCCGCGCGCTGGAGATGACCGTCTCTACCGATTTCTTCCGTTCGCAGAAAGACAAGATTCTCGGACAAAAGAACGGCAAAAAACTCTGGGCCGAAAGCGAAGAGGGCAAACAAGAAGCCCGCTTGGCTGAACTCAAAAAGGACGATGATATCCTCTTCTTACAACGTATCGACGAGAAACAGATTCGCCAAGTAGAAGCACTCAGACCCGTAGTGAAGGATAACTTCGACTGGAAGCAGCTTAGCGATTCACCCTGGAGCCCCGGTTTTCTGTACCCCTCCAAGGACTTCGTGACAGTACACTCCTACGTCAACGAGCTTCAGGCTTACACCGGCGGCAAAAATGTGCGCATTGAGGACGGTATCCTGCATATAGACACGCGCAAAGAACCGACTACCGCACCCGCTTGGGATGAGAAAAAAGGCATGGTACAGCACCTCTTCCCCTATTCGTCGGATGTCATACATACCGATGCTCCCATTAATCGTAATGGCGGTATGGCTATGATCAAGGCCCGCTGCCGAGGCTTCGTCAACCACGGCGCATACCTGCGCGGCAAGAAACATCTGCCCATGCTCTTCCTCTTTGATTACACCGGTTTCCGCCTCTATTGCGGTCTCAAGACTGAGTCACAGCAAGATAACGACGGCATGATTTACCTACGCGGTCTGCAACCTATTCCATATATCATCTATACCGTAGCCTGGGACAAGAGTAAAATCACCTGGTTCGTCAACAATCTGCCCGTACATACAGCTCCCAATACCCTGCCGCAAGGTGAAGACCTCTACCTGCACATCTATTCATGTCTGTTCAGCAAGCAGCGCCATATCACCGAGGGACACCTGGATGTTGATTGGATACGCTGCTACAATTTAGATAAATAATAAGGCATACTGAACGAGAATAGCTATGTTTCTGATTGCAGGCCCGTGTGCCATAGAGAACCGCGAGATAGTAATGACTACCGCCCGCACACTTCGCGAAGTGTGCGGCGAGTTAGGCTTACCCCTTATCTTTAAGGCTTCTTTCGACAAAGCCAACCGCACCTCACTCTCTCAGAGGGGAATCGGTATGGACGAAGGACTCAAGATACTACAGGAAGTAAAGGATACCTTTAGCCTCAAGATACTGACGGATGTACACGAGTCATGGCAATGCCAACCGGTAGCCGAGGTGGCAGATGTACTGCAGATACCGGCTTTCCTGTCACGCCAGACCGACCTGCTGCTGGCAGCGGCTGAGACCGGGCGCACCATCAATGTGAAAAAAGGCCAATTCATGGCACCCTGGGATATGCGGGGAGCGGTTAGCAAGATACGTTCCGTCAATCCCCAAGCTGATATCTGGCTCACCGAACGGGGTTCCAGTTTTGGCTACGGACGGCTCGTAGTTGATATGACCTCGCTGGTCGAAATGCGCAAGATAGGTTGCCCCGTCATCTTCGATGCAACCCACAGCGTACAGCAACCCTCATCTGCAGCCGGCGTCACGGGGGGGAACCGCGAGATGGTGCCCTACCTCATGCGGGCAGCGCTTGCCGTGGGTATCGACGGACTTTTTCTGGAGGTTCACCCCGACCCGGACAAGGCCATTTCGGATGCCGCCAACCAACTGCAACTCAGCAACATACAACAGATTCTACGCCAGGCAGTAGCCATAGATAAACTGACTCATGAATTATAGTGAACGCGCAAAACATATTTTTGAGGGCGAGATAGACGAACTGACACGTCTGAGCCGAACCATCGATCACAATTTCGACAAGGTCATCGACCTTATCTACAACTGTCAGGGTAAACTGGTGGTGACAGGTATCGGCAAGACGGGTATCATCGGGCATAAGATAGCTTCGTCATTAGCCTCAACAGGCACACCCGCTATCTTCGTCAATGCAGCAGAAGCCGTGCACGGCGACCTGGGGATGATATCCTCCAAGGATGTTGTACTGCTCGTGTCTAATAGTGGTGCTACCAATGAGATTCTGAATGTCATCGCCCCCCTGCGCCGTTTAGGCTGTACACTCATCGCCATGACGGGCGACATCTCTTCACCCCTCGCCAAGCAGTGTGACGTAACACTCAGCGTACACGTGGATCACGAAGCGTGCCCCCTGGGGCTGGCGCCTACTACATCAACGACCGCTACCCTTTTAATGGGCGATGCCCTGATGGTCTGCCTCATGGAGAAACGACGCTTCAAGGCTGAGAACTTCGCCGTTTACCATCCCGGCGGTGCCTTGGGACGCAAACTACTGGGTAGAGTTCGCAACTGCATGACCACCTCCGTGCCTAAAGTGCAAGCAACAACACCCTTCCGCGAACTGGTCGTGGAGATGTCTGACAAACACTTAGGTATGACCATGGTCTATGACGGAAACACCTGCCGAGGCATCATCACCGATGGCGACCTGCGTCGAGCCATACAGCGCTACGACGACCTGCATATTACCGCACAAGACATCATGACACCTTCCTATAAGAAGATTTGCCAGGATGCACTCCTTAGCGATGCGCTCGCTACCATGGATAAATACAACATCACCACCCTCGCGGTAACCGAACGAGCCGATACCGAGGAAATCATCGGTATCATTTCCATACACCACATCATCGATTTTGCTTAGCATATTCACTTCAATAAATAAGAAAATATGACGGACACAGTAACTATTTATTGCAAGAACACCAAGCAATACTACGACATCCAGCGGGGTACCTCGCTCATGGCGTTGAAAGATCAGATTGGTATCAACCTGCGTTATCCTATCATCACGGCGCGCGTCAACTACAAGTTGCAGAACCTCAATTTCCTGATTTACAAGCCCAAGGATATTGAGTTCCTTGACGCCTCCTCGCCGGCCGGCATGCGGTGCTATGTCCGTACGCTATCGATGGTAATGGCTTGTGCCGTTCGCGAACTTTATCCGGACTACGACCTGCGCATCGAGCATCCTATTTCCAAGGGTTATTACTGCACCCTGCGCGGACCCAAGGGCGAGAAACACGAGATTGACACCACCGTCATCCAAGCCCTGGAAGAACGCATGCGCCTCATCATCAGCGAAGACCGACCCATCGTTACCGAAGAGAAGCAAACCAAGGAAGTCATACGCCTCTTTGCCGATAAATGCGACAGCGACACCAACCTCTTCCAAACCTTGGGCAATCCATACTGTCGTTACTACCGCATGGGTGACTATATTGACTACTACACCGGCGCTCTTATGCCCTCTACCGGATATATCAATATCTTCAAGATCGAACCCTACCATCACGATATGTTGCTGCGCATACCCTGCCGTCAGGACCCCAGCCGACTGGAGGATACCTGCAAGCAGGAGAAGATGTTCGATATCTTCAAGGAGTTCATGAGTTGGAACAAACTGCTGCGTATCGGCAATGTGGGTGAGTTCAACAAGGCCTGTCGAGGTAACCGCTCCTTTGAGATGATCAAGCTATCCGAAGCACTCCATGAGAAGAAGGTTGCCCTCATTGCTGACGAGATTGCAAGCCGCACACCCCGTCCGAAATTCATACTCATTTCCGGTCCCTCATCATCGGGTAAGACCACTTTCTCTATGCGCCTACGCATCCAACTGATGGTGAATGGTATTCGCCCCATTGTCATTTCGCTGGATAACTACTTTGTCAACCGCGAGGACACCCCGCGCGACGAGAATGGTGAATGGGACTTCGAGGATCTGCACGCACTTGACCTGCCACTGCTGGCGCAACATATGAACGACCTCTTGGCGGGCAAAGAAGTATCACTGCCTACGTACAACTTCGAAACCGGCAAACGCGAGTACCGCGGCAACAAGCTCTGCCTCGGCTCCGATGATGTCTGCATACTGGAAGGCCTGCATGCTCTCAACCCCGAACTGATGCCCACAGTTCCATCAGATGCCAAGTTTAAGATCTTCGTATCTGCCCTTACGTCCGTTAACCTCGATAACCACAACTGGATTCCCACTACCGATGTACGTCTCATCCGCCGTATTGTACGCGACTACCGCTATCGCGGTTACAGCGCACTGGATACCATTGGCCGCTACGAGAGCGTGCGCCGAGGCGAGGAGAAATGGATTTACCCCTACCAGGAAGAAGCCGACGTGATGTTCAACTCCGCCCTGCTCTTTGAGCTGGCAGTGCTCAAACGCCACGCAGAACCCATTCTGGAAGAGGTGCCCAAATATTGCGACGAATATACCGACGCTCACCGCTTGCTGAAGGAACTCTCGTATTTCGAGTCTATACCCGAACGCGAGATACCGCCTACCTCCTTCCTCCGCGAGTTTGTCGGTGGCTCGTCATTCCGTTATTAAAAACAAGATGATGAATACCAAACGAATTGTATTATACCTCATGCTTCTACTGAGCGGTTCGGTGTTGCGTGCGCAACAACCGGCCGACTCCGTAGAAATGGAACTTCCCTACCCCGCCATCTTGGTGGAGATGCCCAATGCACGCGTTGTGCAAGACTCAATGGTTACACTCCTTATGCAGGAGAAGATAGCCGGCGTCACACGTGGTGTGATGGAGATGCAGGGATTCCGCGTACAGGTCTATTCCTCCAACATGCCTTCTACCGCTAAACAGGAAGCCATGAACCTGGAGCAGAACCTGCGAGACTCGGTCGATGTACCCGTCTATGTGCTCTATACTCCCCCATTCTGGAAAGTACGCCTCGGCGACTTCCGTACCATGGAGGATGCCAAGCAGTACAAGGATACCTTCGTGGTACACTTCCCGCAACATGCACCCGAGACCTACATCGTACGCGATAAAATTCAAATCAAGAGATAATTTTATGGATTTACAAGCATTTACGCCTAATCCGGATAAGACCAAGGCTATCGAAGAACATATATCCGCACTCATCGCACTCATCGGTGAGGATACCGAACGCGAAGGACTGCTCCGCACCCCGCACCGCGTGGGTAACGCCATGCAGTTCCTGACTAAGGGCTACCACGAAGACCCCGATGCCATACTCCGCTCCGCCTTATTCGAGGAGGACTACAAGCAGATGGTCGTAGTCAAGGATATTGATTTCTACTCGCTCTGCGAGCACCATATGCTCCCCTTCTTCGGCCGCGCACATATTGCCTATATACCCAACGGCAAAGTCACCGGCCTGAGCAAGATAGCACGCGTTGTGGACGTCTATGCACGCCGCCTGCAGATACAGGAACGCCTCACCACCGATATCAAAGACTGCATCCAGCGGACTCTCAACCCGTTGGGGGTAATGGTTGTCATTGAGGCTGAACACCTCTGCATGCAGATGAGGGGAGTGCAGAAACAACACTCGCTCACCACGACATCCGACTTCATGGGCGCTTTCACGCGTCCGGAAACACGCGAGGAATTCTTGCGCCTAATACGCTCGTAAGACGGTTGATAAGTAGTATCAACGGAATGGATAGAACCAGGGAGCCGGCCCATAGTGTCAGGCTCCCTGCGTTTGTTGTATAGTATCGTAGCGGAACCCCCACAACGAGCAACGCACCCTTGATAACACCGAACAGAGGCAGATGCAGACACAGTATCCATAGGGTCTGACGCCCTAACCACTGCATCGCGCGGCTCAGATAAGGTATACGCCCGATACCGAGAGCCGTCATATACCAGAATAGCACCACTAATAACTCCCCTGCATAGAATAGTACCGGATGACCATAATGCCCTGCAGATAACTTAATACCCGGATTTAGATACCATACACACGCTACGCCCAATACCGCAACTACCCACACAGCAATTCCTTGCAGTACGCTATGCCGTTCGCTCCATGCTTCCAACCATCGACGCGTGGCATACCCTAACACATAGAGCGGCAGAATGGTCATCGCCGTGTCCATACTCCACGGCAGGTGCCAATCCAGAACTTGCCCCATGCAGTAACCCGCTACAGAAAGCAACCCCGTGCAGACCCACATCCACCGGCTCGGACAGCGCATAACCACATAGAATAGCCACTCCACCACCATCAGACACGGTAGAAACCATAGGGGTGCATTCTGAATGATACCCTCGCTGCGGCCGACAACCAGTCCCCATAGGGGCTGCCACCACGCTATCGCCTCGCCGGCGTCGCTGCCATACCGACGACCAACAGCTAACCACGCCACCCACGACAGCACCCCGAAGATGAGGTATGGCCACATAAGGCGCATGCTACGCTTGAGGGTAGCTCCGAAACCGCTCGTTGCAGAAGCAAACAGCCCGGACACAAAAAAGAATGCCGGCAAACACAGCAGATAGGCCATACTCTTGACATCCGCTTGAATGCCCGTATGATACAGCACCACAGCCATGATACTGCCCGCCTTCATCGTGTCCGCCCACTCAATACGCTGCTTCGTCATGGTCTTGCATCTTTATTCCGGCCATTCGCAGAATAGTCGGAAACAGAAAATCTGTCCGGCATGTATCGCCTTTGCCTGCCTCTAATATCGCTACCACATCGGGGAAAAGCGCCTTGTAACGCTCCGAATACCACAGTACACAGGCGGTATTCAGGGTCGCAGGCTCGCTGTTGCCATGCATATACACATTATTCTCGCCTAAGGCCTCGCCGTGATCACTGAGATAGATAACAGCCGCGCATTGCCCCTCAAGTAGCCCGATGATGCTATCCATAAAAGCGTCTGCGTAAAGAACCGTGTTGTCGTACGAGTTCCGTATTTCCTCATCGCTATTGCTTCGTATGACGCGGTTGGTAGTAAGGGGTTGGAACTGTTGGTAGGCCTCCGGAACATGGTTATTGTAATACCAATGACTGCCTATGGCGTGTAAGACATACAGCTGCCGGGGGTTCGATTGCTGCTGCATGATGGTGGTCATCGGAGCAATGAGTTCTTCGTCGTACCATGGTTCGAATACAAATACCGACTTGCCGGCATTGGGGAATACGATGGTATCCGCTTCGTGGATAAAGGCGACATAGGTCTTACCCATATCCTGATTACTGATCCAGGCGGTATAGTAACCATAGTCTTGCAGCACGCGCACGAACGAATGGTATTGGCTACTCCTTTCCGGATGCATGCTGTCGGTCGGTGTCATCAGGTAGGGAACCGAAGCCGAAGTATAGCCATAGGGCGTATAGACATGCGGCATGGATAGTATATTGTCTCTTTGGCTGAGTCGTGGACAGGTCTCTCGCTCGTACCCGTTCAGGCTTAGGTGATCGGCGCGCAGGGCTTCGCCTAATACAAACACGATGGTTAAACTATCCGGCTGCGACACTTCCGCTGTCGGCCACACGAGCCGTTCTTTGGACTCAATATGCCGTTGCTGAAGGTACTCGACGGTACTACGGACTACATGGTAGGGATAACGCTGGTTCAATGACTGGTGCAACCGTCCGTTGCCCCAATAGTATGCCGCCCACAGCAACAGCACCACTAGCACCTGTACCCCTTTGCGCGCAGGCTCCTCCAGCCGCCAACGCCACACCAGCAGCCCAACCGATACAGCTATATTCCCTGCCACCCATAGCCACAATCGCCAATCAACCACACCGGCTATTGTTCCGGCATTGGTGTGCAGGGTTGCCTCTATGACCATGGGGGTGATGGTAGCGTGGTAGGCTACGCGGAAATAGGCCACCACAGCCCCAAGCGTACCATAGATAGGCAGCATGACAGCCGCCACGCTACGATTCAAACCAATCAGGTATAGCAGGAAAAACGACCCACCGCCTACCGCCATCACATACGCTGCGATGTGCACCCCTGCTCGTACAGAAGACACGGGGTTATCCAAAAAATCGGGCAGGAGGAAACAAAGCATCGCCCATAGTGTCGCTACAAGTGTCCAAATACTATAGCGAATATAGGCTCTCATCTTCATGTATGGGGCTAAGCGTTTGACAAGTTCAACAGGCCTCAACGGTTCATCACCAGTATCTTCACGATCGCATGATTCTTGCCGTCAGCCGTATTGCAGAAGGCGGTATAGACGCCGCTGGATACGCGTTCGCCCCTGCCGTTCTTCAGATCCCATGTAGCAAGACCGCCGTTCGACTTGGTGGAATACACCAGGTTACCACCGTTATCTACTATCTTCACCACGGTCTCTGCCATCATACCTGTGATGGTCACATAGCCGGCATAGTTCGGCCGAACGGGATTCGGGTACGCGTATAAATCCGAGAAGTCATCCTTGGGTTCGGAGGCATCGCTGTGATACGACACCAGCCCGTCACCCGTACCCACAAACACCTCACCCGTGCGGGGATGGATGGCGAGGCAACGAACCAAGTCAGAGGGGATGGGTGAGTTATTGGTAGTGAAGTGCTCGATGGTCTCCAAGCCGTCTTCCGACACCAGATACAGGCCCGACGAGGCTGTACCTATCCACTTGCGCCCCACACCGTCCTCGTGGATGGCATTGATCTGCTGTGTTCCTAACAGGTAATCCGCCAGGTTCGTTCCGTCGTTACGCGGTATCTTGACCCGCCGGCAGACATTGCTACCCTGCAGCATCTTGCTCACGTCATCAATGATAAACAATCCTTCGCCCGTGCCTACCCACAGCTCACCATTCGCCATCTGTGCGATGCAATAGATAAACTCGGGCTTGACGGGTTTGTTATCTTGATCCATGAACTGACTGACATAGACAGCTCGGTCGTCAGTCTGTTTCTCCAGGGTTCCATTATCATTCCATACACCGATACCGGCGCCGTTACGACCGTTGGATATGATCTTTATCTGCGGGTCTTGATTCCAAATCAGCAGGTTCTGCGTGCGGTTCAGTCCGTCGCAGGCCTTATTGCTGATGACCACCCACGTACCATCGCGCTTCAGCACCTTCACGCCGTGCTTCGGGCGGTTGGTCATCCACAGGTTTCCCTCTGCATCAAAGGCAAAACCGTCCACCCAGGTATAGAGCTCAGGATAGGTCGTCTCGATGGCGGTCTCCAGCGGGCTGTTGGAGGGAGTATAGAGTTTGTAGAACTTATTCTTGCGGAACTCGATGAGGCCGTTGGCACAACTGCCTACAAAGAAGTGCTCTTCATCATTGGGGTCGATGATACCATCTGAGTAGTCCAGCGGTGTCATGCCCGTATGGTAAATCATTTCGCCCTGCGAGAAGTTGAGCCAGCTGCCATCACGATACAGCATCACGGTGCCCAAATGCTTGTTTTGGGTGGTGAAATAACCACCCGGCACCATGATCATGCGCTCTTTTTCAAAACGCATGCGGTAACTATAGTTCTCAAAGGGGCCTTGCGGGCGATAGGTCTGCGTGCTGCCGTCCTTGAGGTAATTGAACCCCATCACGCCGGATGCCAGCCAGTAGGCGTTGCCTTCGCGGCATACATCTTCGGTAGGATACCCGGGGGCCACCCGCAGCATCGAGGTCTTGCCGGTCATACGGTAGAAGGCCTCCTGTTGCATGCAGTATAGATCTCCATCTTTCTGCTTGAGGCTGTTGAACAGAAGGGTATCCGAGACCAATGTCCATTGACTTCCATCGCGCATATACAGCAGCGAGTCTGCCAACAGATACGCCCTTCCATCCCATACGGCCAGATGGGTCTGATGGAAACTACCTACCGCAGCGGTGTCTTTGCGCCATACCGAGTAGTCCAACAAGTTGTCTCGGCGGTTGGCAGTATAGAGCACGGCGTCCGAGATTGCCATCAGCGAATCTCCATTTACCAACACGGCGTTGATATTCACCTCCGCGCCGCTTTCGCCGATATAATAGGTATCCAGTATCTCGCGCTTGGTCAGATTGACTGCCACGATACCAAACTGCATCGCCAGATACGCTATGCCGTCATGGATATAGATAGCATTCGCCTCCTTCGAGGCATTCATCTGTTTCTGCGCCAGGTCCTGAATCACATGCACATTCTCATCCTTGTCCAAGAGATCGATGAGGCCATCCTGATAGACCACCACCAACTGCGACGTCTTCTTATCGTAATCGATCTGCACAACCGTTGCGCCGCTCAGACCCGTCATCTTGGAGTAATAACTGATGGTTCCGTCCTCTTTGTCCACGCTGCATAGTGCGCCATTGGCGCGCCCATAGACATGCTGCCCGGCTACGACCAGCTCACTCACATCGCCGTAGGCATAGTGCGCCGTCCAGTTTTTCATCTGGCCGTACGATACATCCGCTTCATCGTTGCCGGCTGCCTTGACGGTCAGCGTCAGCGCTACGAGCACGAACCATAACAATCCCTTCTTCATACCTCTAATACCTTTTGCATCGCGGCTATAGCACGTGCGCGATGACTTATTTCGTTTTTCTCATCCTCCCCCATCTCGGCAAAGGTACGTCCCCTGCCGTTCTCATCCTCCTCTTGGGGCACAAACAAACGGTCGTACCCAAAACCGTTACTTCCTCGCTCCTCCGGTAGAATCCGTCCCCATACGATTCCATCCGCACAATCGATACGTTCGCCGCGTATCAGCGTCACCACCGTGCGGAAACGTGCACGACGGTTCGCCATCCCCTCCATCGCGCCAATCAGTTTGGCACGGTTATTGGCATCATTGGCAGGCTCACCCGCGTAGCGGGCAGAATACACGCCGGGCGCGCCGTTCAGCGCCTCTACCTCCAGGCCCGTATCATCCGCAAACACACCGTCCACGTTTGGCCATTGGCCGTTGGCCTTGAGCCATTGGCAGACGGCTTCCGCCTTCTGACGGCTGTTCTCATCCAGCGTCGTGCCCGTCTCGGGGATGTCGGCGATCATGCCTGCCTCACGGAGTGAGATAACCTCACAAGTAGGAGGAAGTATTCGGCGTACTTCCTCCAACTTATGGGCATTATTGGTTGCAAAAACCAGTCTCATCGACGCGGCTTGATATTCAGCTTCACAGGCTTAATCATGTTCTCGGGGCTCAGGATGGTGTCCAGTTCCTCCTTCGTCAGAATACCATGCTCCAGCACCAACTCATACACACCGCGGCCGGTAGCCATAGCTTCCTTGGCAATCTTGGTGGAGTTCTTGTAGCCGATGATGGGGTTCAGGGCGGTCACGATACCGATACTGCCGGTGATGTAGTTGCGGCAACGCTCCTCGTCTGCCTTGATGCCGTCCACGCAATATTTGCGCAGCACGTCAAAGCCGTTCATCATGATCTCGGCGCTCTCGAAGCAGCATTGTGCCATCGTGGGCTCCATGGCGTTCAGCTCCATCTGGGCAGCCTCGTTGCACATAGCTACGCACAGGTCGTTACCGATCACCTTGTAGCAAATCTGGTTCATCACCTCGGGGATAACGGGGTTCACCTTACCCGGCATGATACTGCTACCCGGCTGACGAGCGGGCAGGTCTATCTCGTGCAGACCGCACTTCGGGCCGCTACCCAGCAGGCGCAGGTCATTCGATATCTTATTCAGCTTCGTGGCAATACGACGCAGCACGCTTGAGTATCCTACCATGCAGCTCGTGTCACTCGTGGCGGCTACCAGGTCTTCGGCCAATACCACCTTCCAACCCGTTACCTCGGCCATCGCCTTCACGCACTTATCGCTGTAGCCCGGCTCAGAGCAGATACCCGTACCGATAGCCGTCGCACCCATGTTCACCGTCAGGAACTCCTCAGCGGCATCGTTCAGGTGCTTCACCTCGTCACGCAGGATCGAAGCAAAGGCGCCAAAGGTCTGACCCAAGGTCATCGGCACAGCGTCCTCCAGCTGCGTACGACCCATCTTCAGCACGTTCTTGAACTCATCAGCCTTCTTCTGGAACGAATCGATGAGCATCTCATAGTGCTTCATATACTCCAAATGGGTGGCATAGAGACCCATATGAATAGCTGCGGGATAAGCGTCGTTGGTGCTCTGCGAGCAGTTTACATGGTCGTTGGGCGAGCAGTATTGGTACTCACCGGGTTCGTGACCCATGATTTGTAGTGCGCGGTTGGCAATCACCTCGTTGGCGTTCATGTTCGTCGTCGTACCGGCGCCGCCCTGAATCATATCCACGGGGAAATGCTCATGCCATTGGCCTTGCAGAATCTCTTCGCAAGCCTGCTTGATAGCCTTGAACTGCTCATCGGTCAGCAAGCCCAACTCATGGTTAGCCATCGCTGCACCCAGTTTGGTATATGCCAAACCGTTGATGAAAGCAGGATAATCCTGCAGTTTGAACTTGGAAATAGGGAAGTTCTCGATGCCGCGCATCGTTTGTACTCCATACAGGGCCTCCACCGGAATCTGGAGTTCGCCAATCAGATCGCTTTCTACGCGAGTCTTACCTGAGAATTTTAGCATGTCTTTATTAGATTTTTTGGTTAATATTTCAAAATCGCCCACAAAATTACAAAAAAAAATGCATATACGCAAATAAAAATACGTTTTTTATCGTTTTTATTTGGTACTTTCAGAAAAAAGTAGTACTTTTGCACCCGCTTTTGGTAAAATTCCCCTACCTGGGGCCCCCGACACGACTCTGCCGTGGTGGGGAAAAGGAGGAATTGCGAGGCACCTCCGATTGCATAGCAATCGCACTTTGCCGAGCCAATTCCGACGCCGCCGCGATGTTGGAATAGGTAGACAAGAAAGACTTAAAATCTTTTGCCCAGTAATGGGCGTGCCGGTTCGACCCCGGCTCGCGGTACCAAAAATCGCTCGAACTTCGGGCGATTTTTTTGTGTGTTGGGTTCTCGGTTCTCGGTTCCTGGTTCCGGGTTGTTAATTTTGAATTTTTAATTCTCTCCTAGAACCTAAAACCCAGAACCCAGTAATAATCGTTTGAGGCTTTAGCCGAGAGAAGAATTGTCACTTGTCCCTCATTTCCCTATCACCTCTCCGCGGCCGTTACGGCCTCCCACCGCCATAAGCGCAGCGGTGTTCTGTCGCGGTGGCCTCCCGCCGCCTTTTTATCCGTATTCCCTATATTTCGGTGCAAAGGTACTGCTTTTTTCTAACATGTGCAAATTTCCGTAACTTTTTCTCAAAAATCAATCTTCTTCAAAAAACACCTTGCTGTTTAAGTTTCACCATACAATCTCGTATACCCCTCATTTTGGATGTGGAAAACTTTACTTATTTCGTTAACTCTTTGACTTGTTGATACTGATTATGAAATTGTTTGAGATCAAGGTGGCATTTATGGATGAGGTCTGCTAAATCTTCAGCTTCCTCTGTACCGAAATATGCGAGATACATACCTTCGTGCGTGAGCATGGCATCAATTAAATCCTTGCCGAACAAAACGATTTGTCCTATATCTTCAGAACGCTCTTGCATGTAACTTGCGTCTGCAATCGTATAGATTAGCGCAGTATCTATATCCATCATATTCTTTTGCCGGAACACAATAGAAACCAAACTCTCGGCTTCAACGGGCAGCGTTACTACCATCCCTTCATCACCGTCTGGAAAGAAATACAAATTTAGACCAACAACGTGATTTGTATTATCATCGTAGCGTAAAACTATTGTTTGTGTAAGTACCGGCAAAGTGTCAGTTATTCCATTCAAAACATATGCCGGCATATACCATGCGCTTTGTATATTTATTATGCGTTGCAATAAAGAATCGTCAAAGAAACGATCTTCTTCCGGAGTAGTGCAGTCTCCATAAACGAATAATCCCAACAAATCCATTACAAGACTTTTCGCTCCAATGCGTACTTTTTTGTCCGGATAAGATTCCACATGCATTTGCATGGTGTCCATAAGCATCATAAACTCATCTTGGTAATCCAGACAAGAAACATTCGTATCCAAAACGGCATGGAAAACATGCAATATTAATGAATCCATCGGTAATGTCTGTCGCTCTGTGTCAACAGGATGGCAGGCAGTAAGACAAAAAAGAACTACGAGCAAACAAATATGCGATATGGTATCTATTTTTTTTGCAATCATAGAGATTGGGATTTTTAATTTTCCTATATGCATCCTATTCGCCATCTTAGATGGCTTCAATTCATCCATCAGATAATCCGCTACATCGTGAGGGCGAATAATATACATTATTAATTGGGTCTATTGGGGTCAAATGGTATTTTGAGGTTGATGATTTTTGATTGCAAGACTTTTATCTCCTCATCAGTTGTTGGTAGGGTTTTGCACCATGAGAGGATATTGAGCAACTCATAGAAGGTACTGCGAATGAGATATGGTGCCTTGCCACTATCAACCAATTCATCAACTATTAGGTTGTTAGTATCATCAGTAGAGCCTTCCATCTTACCATGGCTGCCATTGTTGCAAACATCCTCACAGGTATTATACCCATAACTGATATAATTCGGAACTATTTGTTTTGCTCTGAAATTAATATTTTTCAAGTAATAGGATGCACTTGTAATACGAATTACACTTGACGGTAGTAAACCATGTTCACGCATGTATGCAGTAGCCCAGCCCAGTATTTTACGCATATCATTGAAAGCGGAGGTATTGGTATAGTCGTTTTCCTCTACAATCTTGATAACACGGAAGAGAGGTTTTATAATCTCTAATTGATTAGGTTGATTATAGTAGAAATTGATTACATCATCATATTTCTTTACAGCCATAGCCATATCGGACAATTCGATAGCTTGGGAGATATTCTTTATTAAATCTCTCCTATCTATCGATTTGCGATAGAGTTTTCTGCTTGGTATCATATCTTGCAGAGCCTCAATACCATCGTAGTCGCCAGCCGTATATACAAACCACGGGATTTGTTTTCTTTGCGTGCATAATTCAACGACATCGAGCCATTTTTCCCGGAAGGCATTTTTACTTGCCACTTCGGTTGGACCATCGGTGATTTTGCATTTCACATCAAGGACGACCGCCATACAAATTTCCTGATTGTTACGCAACCATTCAATGCCATTGTTATAGCACGTCTCGACATGGATGTCTAAATCAAATTCCTCAGCCAAGTCTTGTAGCAAATCTATAGGCTGGTCGTCTATCCAAAGTACTTTATAAGCCATAATTATTCGTTGTTATCATCTAACATCACAACTGATTTATCGGGGAAAGTAAGCACATAGTCAACTATGAACCCTGCTGCATCTTGCTCATAGGTACGCAACTCTACTCTGCCGCCCATACCTTCGACTATTTGTTTTATCTGCCAGCCACCGATTCCGGTTCCTTGAGACGAACCTTCTCCGTACATAAAGACTTGTTCGGGTTTAATTCCGGCAGGGAGCGGGTTACCATTGTTCTTGATATGAATAGCCACCAACGGGTTCTTCTCATCACGTATATCCTCCATCTCAAAGCGGATGCAGTAGTCAGGACGGTTTTCGGTAAAACCATATCGTTTTGCGTTCGCGATGATGTTATCCAATACTTGGAAGAAATCCTCCTTGCACACATCAATAGCCCATAAGTCCATGTTATCTCCGGCGGATATGTCGTACAGTTCGAGCACGTCACTTCTAGGAAGAACCATACCGTCAGGAACATGGATATCGGTATTGAATGTTTCATGTTTGATGGACACTTCGAAACCGTCTGTGATAGAATGTTTTTGGAAGTACTCTTCAATCAATTGTACCACATTGTATTCCTTAATTTCACCTTTAGGTTTATACTCATTTGTTAGTGAGTCCACCATATATTCGATTTTGTTCACCAACGAACGTATTTTTTGCAAATACTCATCCACGGTATATCCAGAACGCTTTGAAACGATATCTGAACCACGCAGTACTCCATTGTTTTTTTCTTTGCAGATGAACAGCATATCAATGGCCGGTGAAAGTTCATTGAGCACTTGTCCGATTGCATGTTTGCGCACACGCATCTCGCGTACGAACTCGTTGTAGCGTGCATTGCGGAGTTCTTCGTTCTCGATGCCGAGTTTCTTAATTAGTTCTGCAGAAATAGCCTCTTTTCGCTCTCTAAGAATCTTTTCTTGCTCTTTCAAATTCGGAATCCGGATAAGAATGTTTTTAAGAAACCAACGGGAGATACATGGACGGTTGGGATTAGTGTGGTAAGCCTCCACTTGCTCTTGTACAAAGTCACTCGCCAACTCGCTTTGAAGGTACTCTACGTTTACGCGGGGAGATACCTTCAGAGGAACGATTTTCTCGAAATATGCAATCTCACTACCTTCGTGATACTCAAAAATTGTTGGTCGCAAGGATTGTCCTTCCAATGTCACTAAAAGCAGGTTATCTTCTAAGAGTACAGGGAGCACTCTCGGTCTTTCACTCAACTTTAGTTCTGAAAAATCCTTTTTCCCTTGTAGAATACTATCAGCAAGATTCTGAACGCGTATTATCGGTCTGCGCCCCTCTCTGTTCACATTCACATTTTTGTAAATCTCAGTTATCTCACACAGGGGAACAAGTTCTACTCCTTTCTCTTTATTCTGGAGAATTTTGGTTCTCATTAGATGGTATTTAGGATAAAGATTTATCCTATCTGCATTCATCAAGTCATTAACTGGTATGCTAATTTTGAAAGAATCCGCAGGCTCAAACTCATCCATAAAAGAATGCACCCGAGATGTATTTTCAGCATCTTTAATCGCCTCCAAATCCAAACGATAGATAGAGCCAAACTTGCGGTTATCTACGACAAAGTTTGAGTAGTCTTTCAATGTGACATAGAGATTATTATGGGTGCAATTTTTAACCCCATCGTTAAAAGATACGGCTGTCTTATATGGCTTTGTAATGTGCACTATAGCATATTGCAAACGAGCAAATGCACTTATTTCCGAAGGAGGCAATAGTATTACATTGCTGATAGCATGCTCATCAAGTAAAAACCTGTAGGTTGTCTCATTTTTATCGTCATCGTCAAATGGTTTTAGATAACCTGCGGGGATAATAACCGCCATTTCGCCTCCGTCATTTAAACGAAGAAAAAGAGATTTAATCACATCGGGCGCACTATGCCCCTCCGGATTACAGTACAGCATAGTGAAGATGTGATTGTATTTTTCCTTACGATACCAACTATCCCTATGCATGTAAGTCATATTGGGATGCTTGAAAAATGAACGCACTTTGCCTAATGCCCCTACAAGGTCCCTGGTGTATTCACAGGTATATTCAATTTCGGGGTGAACCTCCGATAAAATGGCATCAGCAAATGGAAAATATATAGTATCATCTTTTGTGATATGCAATATATTATCCAGCACCAGATGTATCCATTCTCGAGGAATCATTGGCAAGTTTGTTTTGCTAAGGACGTAGTCCACAACTTTGCTTCCTTGACTAACAAGTGTATCTAACTCCGATTCAGTAACAATACTCGTGTCAATAGTATCGGCTTTCAGTTCACGCACCACTCTATTGCCAGCATTATCTCCAGCGGCTTTCAGATATACATAACCTAATAAAGAAGTCAAGTTAAATGGTTTCCCCATCTTATTGGCTCTTTCAGCAATATGCAAAATAAGAGTAGGAACATCCTTCATGTTTTCAATTTTCTTTGTGTTTGCGACTTGTTGTGTTGTTTCCATAGTGGTGTTGTTTTGGTTTCTTTTTTGTTTCACGGTGCAAAAGTACTGCTTTCGAGTGCGAAATTAGTGCACAAGTGCAAATAATCTTAAAATAATTCTGTTTTTTGTACAAGTGATAACAAACGATTATGTGTAAGTACTTGCGAACTTCCTTCATGGAGTATGCGCCTATTCAACGCAAATTGAGGAGCATCTCTATCTGTAATCTCATTATACATCACGTAGCGCGGGATTTGATACTGCCTCGCATAATCCATCGCGAGACGTGAACCGCTATCGTTACCTTCATTATTGACATCATAACTGGCAGTTAGGATTATTGCATCGCTAAACATGGCTTGCAATCTGTCGCGATCTTGATAGCGCCCTCTCATCTCTTGTTGTGACTTGGGCTCTTCATAATATTCGGTAACTAATAAACCACCCTTTTGTACAATCTGTTCTGCTAGTTCCCTATGCTGTGAAGGAAGAATATTATCCAAGGTAGAAGGTAAGATTGCTACTGTTTTTCCATTATCATCGAGAGTTTGTATATGTGCAACCGAATCACACCCCAATGCCAGACCGCTAACTATTACATAATCGTGCTTTTGCAAGGCAGAAACCATCTGCTTTTCGCGTTGGATAACAGAATCCTCCGGCTTCAATACACCTATAACAGCAACATTTTTATAATCGTGACTGATAAGTCTAATATCTCCTTTGTAAAAAAGAACTATTGGTAACTCGCTTTTTTTAACGTTCCCGCGATAATAGGGATAGTCTTCTTCCAACCAACTTACTACACCATCAATTATTCCGTCATACTTGCTAATTCTTTGCACGACATTCTGACGGATATTGTTGAAATCCATAACAGAGATGGACTCTTTTCTGGATTTATTGATAAGTTCAACTATATCATCATCTGATAGGTTTTTACGCCAATTAGATACAATCCACGCCTTCCCGATTCCTTTGTATTGAATGGCTGTAAGGATATTTATACTATTTTGTGTGTATTTCATCATTTTTTCTTATATGTTTTACAAACTGAATAAAAAGTAACTGACTTAGCTCCCTTATCATAGAGTGCTTGAATAGCATCTTCATCAATATTCACACCGGCTGTATATATATCATCGATTAGTAAAATATCTTTCCCTGCCACTTGATCAGAGATAGTACAGGTGTTTTTGGTTATCCCGACGTACGGCATTTCCCCATCATTTTCAACGATCTCATTCTTTGAAAGATGAGTTGTTTTTGTATTTGTGTGGCGAATTATAAACTGTGTTCCATCAACAATTGAGAGGTTTTTCTTGTTTCGCAAAATAGGCACAACATTCTGAATACAATTTCTAAACAATTGCTGATTAGTTTGGTACATACTTTCTGCTTTAGCGCGTGGAATAGCAACTACTGTCAATTCCTCAAACCCCACAATATCGTGTATACAACTAATGTCTCTGCAAAGGTATTTAGCCAATTGCATATATGCATCTTTGAGTTCTGTTGGAGGATTATTACCAAATTGGTTTTTGAGTATATTGATAAAATCTGGATTTTGTGGTTTCGAATATCCCCAATAGTACCTACTAAAATATGCTCTAACGTCATGTGAAAGATAATCATTGCGTCTAATAATATGCTTTCGCAATGTGTCGTTTTCTACACAAATGATGTTCTTTTCCAAGATTCCGTGGCTCATAGCACAATCTATAGCATGCCCACTATCTTCGAAAAGCAGGATGTTTGACGTATCAACACCTAGTTTTGACGCGACATCCTTATACTTATCATCGCTATCCACATAGATGATGTCCCGAATATAATTCCACAAATTATATCGTGTAACAAACATCTGAACACGGGTCGAATCTGCCGATGTGATAATATAACATGGTATATATGCGTGATGTCGTTTTAGTATCTCAGCTGTAATAAATGTGGCAGTATTACCCTGCATCAGTTGGTAATGAAAAGAGGATTGTTTAAATTGTACAATTTGCGATAGTTTATCCTCATCTATCCCATCCAATGATGCCACATCTTTCCGGGTAACGCGAATCTTTTCATCAAGTTCTGCATAGTTCCTGTTGGTAACTTTCCATATGGCATACCTATACGCTGCATTATTTGCTTGATTCGTATCAAACAATGTACCGTCCAAATCGAAAAGTAATATATTTTCCGAAGGAATCTGATGGATATTTTGTAAGAATTGGCTTACAGTCATAACTTCGATTCAAAATATTAATCTATATTCCAATATGCATCTGGTTCTCCATCAAAGATATCCCAAATATCCTCATCAGAGTATCCTGCTTCATCATAAGCATAAGTTCCTGCAAATTCATCATCACAATCGTCGTACCACATAAGCGTTTTCCAATCTTTAAAACGTTCAACTTTTCGTATTCCGCTGCAAAAGTACTGCTTTCGTGTGCAAGAATACTGCACAGCAAAGGCAAAAATGCAATTTAGTCTTCTTTTACTTCCTTGTTCAGGAGTTGTCTCAAGTCATCCATATCGGGCAGGGCCTTGCGGAGTTGATCAGGCATATCCTCTGCCGTGGTATAGGTAGCTACTCCCATCGGGCGCTTGAAATCCTGAATAACAAATTCTACAAAATCCTTATTCGCTGATTTGCAGAGCACGATACCGATAGAGGGATTCTCGTGCGGCTTACGCACCTTGGTATCCAGAATCTTGAGATAGGTAGTAAGTGTACCTAAATAACTTGGTTTGAACTCACCGATTTTCAGTTCGATAACCACCAATGCATTCAGTTCGCGGTTGAAGAAGATCAAATCCGGGAAGAAGTTCTCCGTGTATATCTCCAGATGGTACTGGTTGCCGACGAAAGTGAAGTCCTTGCCGAACGTCATGATGAATTTCTTGATATTGTGGACGATCTGCTGCTCAACTACCTTCTCATCTATGTCCTGCTTGTCTCGTTCGCCTATCTCTTCCGTATTGATAAAGTCCAACTGGTATGAGTCTTTGAACATCATAACTGCTTTGCGTGCAAGCGCCGAAGCGGATAGTGTTTGTTTGAAGTTGTTCGGCAACAATGTCCGATTCTCGTACGCCTGTTCCTTAATCAGTTTCTCGAGGGCTTCGACCGAGAGTTTTTCTTCTGCTGTCCGATGGATATAATAATAGCGCGCTTCAAGGTCTTTAGTCTTCTCTATAATACGGAGATGATGCGTGAATGGCACTGAGAAGAAGTCCTCCACTGGGAATTCCGCCACATTAGGAATAACAATGCTATGATATATATCTATTTGATTTTGAGCCTTTTGCAAATCGGCAATTGCGATTGCCGATTGTTTCGGACGAGATTCGGCAATTGCGATTGCCGATTGTTGAGAAGATTCGCCAATTGCAATTGGCGATTGCGAATCGTCCGTCGCAACGGACGTATCAGCATCCAACATTTTCCAGTTGTCATAGAACTTTCGCATATTCTTTAAGCTGGTCTCAGAATAGCCACGAAGACCGGGCAACTCTTTATACAATCTATCGCTGATAGCTTTGATGGCACCTGAGCCATATTCCAAGTTGCGCGTATTCATAGAGAGATACTTGCCAATAGCGAAATAAACCGCCAATTGGATGCGGTTAACATCTTTATTTGCTTCGTACTGTCCTTGCAGGATAGCGGTCTTGATAGCCTCTACCGCTTGAGACAATGGGATAAGTTGGTTATCTGCCATATTGCTATTACTTGTAAAATTTATTAAGCGTCTTCACATGCTCCTTCATCATGTCGCGGACGGACAAAGGGGCAAGAACCTCCAGCTGCGAACCGAAGGACAAGAGCAGCGCGATGAGTTCGTTATTGGGGATGACATCGATACTGATGCGATACTCCTTGTCATAGCAATGCTGCGTGGGATGAAGAGGCTTATTCTTAATATAAGGATATCGGTCGGGCGCGACGCGCATGACGATATGCTCCACAGGCTTCCCCTCAGGAATCGTCACGCCGATTATATCATCGAAGTACGCATCGAAATCCAGTTCTTCAGGCTTATCTATATAGGGCATAAATAGTACTGATATGGCCTCTATCCTATCAAGAGCGAAATTCGTGATAGCACAAAACTCGGTATTCCAGCCAAACAGAAACCAGCGGTTGTTATACTGCTTGAGATAGTACGGATGAATCTCACAGGTGATGGGTTTATTCTTCTTAAAGGACTTATAGCGGATATTGAGTACCTGCTTATTGATGATGGCATTAAATAGCGGAGTGATATGCTCCAAACCTTTCAAATCCAGATTCTGTTCGAAACCAATCACACTATCCTCACCGCTCTTCAAATGAAATTTATCCTCCAACTTACTCAGAATCTCTTCCATCCACTCAAAATGCGGCATACCCTTGAATCGATTGAGCATGAATATAGTCTCTCGCAACTGATCTATCTCCGTATCTGAGAGTGGCATTTTCTCAATGGAGAAATTCGGGTCTTCGTATCGGAAATACACTCGCTTACCATCCCGATAACGCTCAATGATAGCACGGTATCCGGCATCGCTCTCCATATAATTCAGGTCATCATATACCTGCCGGCGGCTGACACCCATCGGCATCGCGTAGGCATCCGTCAGGGCCTTCCTGCAGGCATCTATCAGTTCGTTTATACCATAACGACCGTGCTTATTCCGTAGACAGCGATCCAATGCCCGATAACGTACTATTGCGCCTTTGTTCTGTGCCATCGTCGTATTGTATTAGATTTTCGCGCTACAAAATTACAAAAAATATTTCATATACGCAAATAAAAATACGTTTTTTATCGTATTTAATTATTTTTTTTTGTGTTGTAACTCCCATTCTCGATAGAACAGGATTTCTGTAATCCATTGCTTATTCGCAGCAGTCAAAGGTCACAGCTATACATATACATTGCTGCTGTTCCGCGTATCAAGGCTCTGGTAAGCCTATTAATCCGAACAAACAACACCATAGCCCACATCGTATGTATAAATGTACACGCAAGGCGTGTACGGGAATACACACTGTGAGCATCTTCGTGTCGCAATGTTTTGGAATTTATTGAATTTACCAGATTCTAGGAAGCCCAAACAAAGCGCTTAAGACGCTTTTTTTCAATATGTCACCGCTTTTTTACGCTGTCGGTGCCAGCGGCTTGCTTTTACATCCGCAAGTTAGATGTGTATTTATTGTTCTTTTAACAATTGTTCTATTGTTTGTACGAGTTCGTACGCAACCGGCTTTAACGCCTCTAAGTCTTCTCGCGTGACATCATAAATCACATCGTAGTCAGCCTTCTCGCGCATATTCTCCATGACCGCTATAAAATGCCCGAACTTAGGATCAATGATGCCGGTACGAATAAAATGCTGATGAAACAATGCACTCGTTCCGTGATGCGACTTAGATTGTATACCATTAGCGACAAACAACGCATGGATGGCATGAAAAACTGCATAATAGAAACTATTGGCAGCCGCAGAGACAGACTGTAACTCCAACAACTGCTCTCCATCTGACAGACACACATGCGCTTTGTCGAGATGTAGTTGTTTCATGATGTTTCTATCTTCGTTTGTCAAACTCATACCAATACGATTTTGTCATTTTCTACATTGTGATAGAATGGTGTGAAATGGCGCTGTTCCCATTCCTTACGCGTATAGAGCATCGGGTTAATCTCCTGACCAATCTGCCAACCCATCTCAATGAAAGGATACGCATAGCTGTCAAAATCTTGTAACTGCTGTTTATCCTTATCCATCAGTACAATCAAATCCCAATCGGAGTCAGCACGATTGTTGCCTCTAGCGCGCGAACCATACAGCCACAGATGACTTCCCTTCGGAAGAATCTGTCTGCCCATCGTTTGGATTTGTTGTATGGTGGCTGTTCTATTCATATCACTTTAATCGCTTTTTAACGCTGTCGGTGCCAACAGTATCATCAATCGCCTTCAGTCAGGCGTTTTACTCCGTTATTATCTATCAGCGAACGCATTTGAGTAATGGCAATTTGGTTCAGCTGACGCAGACGTTCCGTAGGAGATAGTCCTTGGCGAATAAAAACTGCATTCACACTTTCCATATTGCTTAACACCACTAATTGTTCCAATGTAGCATAATCGCGCATATTACCATCCTTCTCCGGATTTTTTGTTCGCCATTGCAGAGCAGTCATACCAAATAGAGCCACATTAAGCAAATCAGCCTCAGAAGCATAAATACTATTCAGTTGCTGCTGGGTCACAGTAGGAGGTATAAGTGTATCCTTGATGGCATCTGTATGTATCCGATAGTTAATCTTGGATAAAGTGCGTTGTACGTTCCACCCTAACTTGAGACGATTGGTCTCATCGTCCTTCAAACGTTGGTACTCGCGTATCAGATAGAACTTAAACTCCGGACTTAACCATGAGGCAAACTCAAATGCGATATCCTTTTGTGCATATGTTCCTCCATAACGGCCCGGAGTTGCAACAATTCCTATTGCATTTGTCCGTTCAATCCATTGTTTACTGGTCAGAACAAATCCATTGGTTCCGGCTTCCATTCTAATGTTACTGAATTCCGTAACATTAAAATCGGGATTGTTGATTCGTTCCCATATTCCCAAAAAATCAACCGCATAACGGGTAGAAAGCCAATGAGAGATAACCAGACCAGTAGACTCGGCATTTTTATATCGAGCCATGTCTGTCAACGAGATGTAATCTTCTGTTTGCTGTTTGATGATTATCACCTCATCTCCATTAATTTCTATTGTCCGTTTTTTCGCCATTTTAATTTTATATATTTTCGCCGCTTTTTAACGCTGTCGGTGCCAGCGCTCCCGGTTTTACGTCGCGGGAGGGAGACGGTATTTATACGGCTACGCCTGTTCTCATCACTTCATCGTATAACGGTGAGGGGCGGTCATCTGCCATCAAGACAGGCTCAATCAAAAAGCTGATACCTCGAGTATCCGACCATAACTCACGTGAGATCTCCATTTTACGATCTCCATACGTAGGCACAATAACCGCAACATCAATATCGCTGTCAGGATTAGCATAGCCCTTGCTATATGAACCGAACAGCATCACTCTCGGCTCCTGCTCAAAGCGATGTGCTATAACCTGTTTGTATTGGCGAACAAGGTTAATGGCTTCGTCGTATTTTAAAGCTTTTCTTTGATCCATTGTTGCAGTCGGTTGGTATCATCTATTAACCCGCGGCAAACTTCAGGGCTTAACGTACGCGCTAATGCCTCCTTGTCTTCCGGGTAACGAGCTTCGATATTGTAATTGGTAATGACCTCTAAAAATGTCTTCTGAGTCTCGTCCATCTGCTCATATAGTCCGCAACCATCAGCCAAACGCATGTGGTTGTGAACATAGGGCGGTGTGTCGTCACGCTTAGCGGACCAATATGCCTTTATGGTCTTTTCTATGACTTGATGGCACATAAAAGCTACGTACAACCACCGCTTGGTCTTGTACATCGCTTCGGCTGTTTCTATTATCGTAATTCGCTATATCCAGCCAATACGCCACCTTTTCTTCTTTGGTCATCATTTTTATCTCCACAAAGGCTGTTGCAAACCTTTGCGGCTGCAAAGGTACAACAAAAAAATGACATACGCAAATTTTTTCAATGAATAATGAAAAAATCGTGCCATTTGGCTAAGAATAATGAATAATGAATATCCTATTTTTATGCAAAAAATCGCCCCGAAGAGCGATTTTTTGTATGTACAATGTACTATGTACGATGTACGATTGATGTACGATATGGTTTTAGGGACGATTTATAATCGTATGACTTTAGACAAGATAAAATATCAAATGTCCATTGTCAATTATCAACTGTCAAAGTATGTCGCCACTATCATTATGAGGAGTTCTATGTGCTTGGAGTGGGGACTCCTCGCACTCGCGCGCCGCACTTACTCCTCATACTTGCCACCGGCAACTATTCGGTGCGGCTTATTTCGCTTCATGTATATTGGATTACCGCTTTCTTTTCTCAATCTCATGTTGAGGATTTACAAATTATGCATAAGCATATGTCCTATCAGATGGCTGAATATGGACGGAGCGCCGTGGATGGGTAATAGTTCTTTTGACTGGGCGAGGCAAAAGCAAGTCCTCTCCCAAAGCAACTGACATCTTCGCTATCGTTGCCAACGTCAAGTTATGCGTTCCGCACAACCAACGACTCACCTCGTTCTCTGATTTCCCAACCAACTGTGCAAAGTCACGCTGGGTCATGTTGCGCTCCACCAAGATCTCATACACGCGATTGGCGATACGCACCGCCATCTCTACTTGCAACTTAATCTCCGGAGGTGTACTCTGCCGGATCTGATCCATCAATGGGTTCGTTTTCATAATTGCCTCCTTTCATTCATCTATTGTGAAGGTCAATACGTCCGCCAGCAGCGGACGTATTATAATCTGCTGATTGTCAAACGGAATAATGCCTATTTCAGAATCGTCCGCTAACGGTGGACGTTATTCGATTATCGGTGACCACTCATCATAAAAATTAATTACCGTACGGATTTTAACAAGATATAAACTATCAACTATCGTACGGCTTTAGCCAATCGTTCGAGGCTTTGCCGAGATAAGAACTATCAATTATCAACTATCAACTGTCAACTGTCAACTATCAACTGTCAACTATCAACTATTTTTACGAGAGTACCCTTAGTTGTTCCTTATTTCATCCTAAGTTCTACCTTAGTTGTTACCGTTCCGTCTATAGTCCCGCCTTCCCCCCAACCTCTCCGACCCTGCTCTTGGCGTTAATCCGCCAAGTTAAAATTTGTCGTAAGACTGTGAGACTCTGAGACTCTTTACATAAACCTATGATTTATAGCCTGTTATATTTACTAAAGAGTCTCAAAGAGTCTCAGAGTCTCATTGTTAACATGCTTTTTGACTTTTCCTAAAATTAGTAGACAGTTTTTTGATTATTTTCCTAAGTTAGTAGACACTCTTCCTAACTTTGTTGACACTTTCCTAAAAA